>Ga0209367_1003855_pt1 | contig 20533 bp, 8 predicted proteins | sample WorMetLIZISLAND2_FD_187412 | JGI IMG/M metagenome (GOLD analysis project Ga0209367, IMG submission 187412) | Marine gutless worms symbiont microbial communities from Max Planck institute for Marine Microbiology, Germany - Olavius geniculatus... ...
GGGCAGAACCTAGCCGGCGATGACGACGTCGGAAATAGGCTTTGGACTAACGAAGTCGACTACGACGACGACGACGATGACGATGATGCACCGTTCAAAGCGCCAGACGACTGGCTGGACGACGAGAACTCAACGTCAGCGGATGAGGTCTGGTCAGAAGCGAGTCCAGATCTCCGCGGTCCGTCGCCGTTGGTCCGCGGTGAAAACAGTCGTCGACGTCGTCAGTCAGCGATCTACCTCGCTCTGCGGCGGCGTCCAACCAGACGTCAGGCGGACGACCAACTGCTGGGCGATAGCGCCAAGAAAGGTGAACGTCATCAGCAGAGTCTGATTGTGGATGATGCGAACGACGACGACGACAGGCGTGGTCTGGTGACGCTGAACGTACTGACGCGCAAACCAACCATTCTCGGCTTGCCGTCTAAGACGAAACAACTGCTGCGAAAGATCACGTCACGATCATGTGAGTTTCACAACAAAACGTGTAGTTAGGGTAAGGATGCACTAAAGCAGTGGGACGCCATCTTACCATTTTTTTCCTGGAGGAGCATGCCCCAGAATTTCAGTATCAGGCGTCTCCCACTTTTTAAGAAATACCGGGCCTACTTCTGTTCACAGCAATTCGCAGCACTTTATTGGCGATTGCAAACCCATCCTGTACATTTAAAAATTTACTAGCATGTTCATGCGTAAAAACTAAACAGCCGTGTCAGAATTATTTGAGCTAAATGATAATTTAATGCAAAGATTATGTGATTCAATGATTGTGGCTTATTTAATGAAATTCTTACGGGTCCGTGTCACTCACAAATTATGCATACTAATAATAGTCGTTTTGCGTAGCGTCTTATGAAATATGTTTTAGCAGTCATCACCATCATGTTAGTTTAAAGAAACTCTAAGACCGACATCGTCCAAAAAGAAAATACATATTTACTTCAAAGTCTACGTCGATTGAATACGTGTCAAACGTGAGTCACAGTAATACACATAGGTCTGTGTAATAATGCAGATCAGCTTTTGAGAGGTTAAATTCATCGTGGCCAGCAACGTCAAAGATGAGAAGGATGTCGTTGTTTGCACTTTTTTCCGAGTTCAAACACGCATTTCCATTACACTGTTCAACAATGTTGTTAATAATTAATTATGGGGGTTCCAGTCCGTCAAATTCCAATTTGTGATTTTCCAATCCTGTTTTTTTCAGTCGCTTTATAAACCGAGGCCCGCAATCCCAAATTTTGTGGTCATGACCGACATCGGTGGCGCCCAGTGGTGAGTACGTAGTAACAAGCAGTGTTGTAACAAATACTAAATAAAAGTATTTAAATGCAATACAAATACTTAAAATTTTTACAGTATTTAAATACTATTTAAATACTATTCAAATACTGTAATATTACACGACAAAATTTTTTATGCCATTTTTTATTTCTCAGTTTAGTAAAAAGCACAGCAAAATGGTAACAGTCTAATCAATCAGTAGACCTAATCGCTAATGGACTAAAATCACAGATGTCTGTCAGTGTCATTAATCATCTGACATTAGTTCATCTCTCAGCATCAGTTAATTCATCTCTCAGTCACTAGTAATGCTGATTAACTTTCAACTTTGTCAGTTTTTCATGCAGTTTGTCACCAAGTTTATTTCGCCTTTTTTGTCAGTACGAGTGAAGCTGAACTGAACAGTTTCTCCACTGGAGCGCTTGAAAGTAGGCACGTGTTGTAGCGAACAAAGAGTTGATTGACAAAAGGGTGTTTGTTCAGCATTGACAGTTCGTTACTGCTGTCACTGAGATAATCTAGGTGTGGCTGCGAGTGCAAGTGTTCTAACATTCAAACAGTGCTGCAGTGGGTATTTAGATACTGTCAAACAGGCAAACGCTGACAAAGAGTGCCGGAGTAAGTAATTAGAAATTTTTTATTTTCAAATACTAAATACTTTTTTAAAGTATTGAAATACCACTTCAATTTATTATTTAAATACTTTACAACACTGGTAACAAGATTGAGAGTATGGCATAGCTGCATAGTCATTAGTGCAGCCAAGCTAATCAGAACCTAATCTTTTACTGAAAATCATGTCAAGGAATCATGCATGCTGAAAGTTGGCGAAAAATATTTGCGCCGAAAAATATTTGCGCTCACGTGTTACGTTATCGTTTCACTTTGCTACCCCAATGACGTCGGCAGAAAAAGCATCTCCCATCACTCCTTCGATGTTTCATTTTTGGTGCTTGGGTATTTTCACTTAGTTTGTTTTCTCTGATAAATCTACTGCAGGCGCTCATACTTCTATAGTCTCTTCAAGAAAGACAGTCCTGGGCATTCCAAAACTGTCCAGCACTTTCACGTGCCAAATGTTGTAGGCTACTTTCCACATTGCAGTTTTGGCTTTTTTCTTTGTATGAAAGGTTTCCTGTAGAAAGCCTTCGACTTGTCTGTTTGTGTGTAATGTGATTGCAGATTTGGCGACGCCGAACTTGAGCGCCCACTACCGAATGCACGACTAATCATCATCTCATCGTCGTATGAAACGCACAGAACACGTCTTGACTATAGTCGAGTACTGTTATTATATCCATCGACCGCCCAGTTCTGTACACTGAACTGCTCAAGAACTGGCTGTTTACTTGCGCTAGAACCATGAAATAAGATTTGCATGCATTAATTTAACCCTCGATATAAAAATATTCATGACGAATGCTGTGATCCCCTAGATGGATTTTGAGGAAAAAAAGAAGCTAGAAGGCAGAGAATAAAAAAGGCTAGGAAAGTAAAGAAAGGGATAGAGAAAAGGGAAGGGGAAGAAAAGGGGAATAAAAAATCAAGCGGAAACAAAAACAGGGAAGGAAGAGAAAGTGGAGAGAAAGTTCAAACTCAAATCTTGCAAGAATTCTAGTTAGGCTACGGCCCTGCAGTACTAAGGCTATGGTACAAATATTGTATATATAACGACGAAACGTTGCTTGGGACAATTTTTGCGGACATCCTGTATCTAACAACTGTTGAAGAAAATCAACATCAAGGTTATGGCTGAGCCATTTCACCGCAAGAGACGAGATCTGTTTAGAGCAACAAAGCCGTGCCAGGCGGCGAGGCCAGGCAGGGCTGGATACTACTGGGGACACGGCAGTGCACTCCTGGTGCAATCAATCTCCATACAGCGCGATTTGCACGCGCTGAATGCCGATGACCCACCGGTTGGCTGCGTCGTCGCATTACACGCTTGGCTCGGACAAATGGCCGCCGACGACGCAAAGCCGAAACGATACAGCAGCTCAGACTCAGCGCGCGTAGCAGCAAGCTTTCTGCATCAGATGTTTGTGTAGCGCCGACGTAATACCCCGTTCTACGAGTTGGCTCTAAAAACGCTCTAAAGGCGCGTTCGTACAGAGCGACGTAACTGAACTGAACTGACACGGTTTAGTTTTTGACGAACTGACCAATGGGCAAACAAGGCGAACTCATTAGTCATTGGTTGACGCGTACGTGCCCATATGATCACATAAATACCGATGCCGTTATAAGGTGCCTACTGTAATGCATTACTGCTTGTCCATTGGCCAGACCACTCTTAGAGCCAGCTCGTGGAGCCAGCTTCTTCGTGTAAACGGTGTATAAATCTACCACTAAGCGCCGAAAATGCAGGACTAAAATTTGACTGTCTTGAAAATTAATATCGGACGGCTGAAAAAGTTTTTGACCGCAAAAAATGTGTTGCCTGTAACAAGTCGAAAATAAAAAAAAATGTAGGAGTAAAGTTACCGCCACTTTCTTCTAAGTTCGAGCAAACAATTCCATTGCACTGTTTAGCAAAATGTTGTGACATCACTAATATTTGACCACTCAAATGTTACTCGATTTCTAGTCCTTCAAATTCCAGTACGTAGTTTTCCAGTCCTGCATTTTCAGTTGCCCTGTAAGTCGCTTCTTCTGAGAAAATATATTGTCAAAATAAAACCATACTTTCAAGATGCTAATAGTGCGGTTGCTCAATTGTTGGATATTGTCATTTGCTTCGTACAGAATGCGCAGCCAGTTTGCCGTTATCGATTTTCTTCATCTTATGCAACCCTTCGTGCGTTGTTTATGCCTTCATCACATTGGGGAAAAGCGCTACACATTGTGTCCGATCTGTCTGTTTTCGGTACGTTCAAATATTATACTAGGCCTATATAACGTCTTTTTTATCTAGTGTAAGTTGATACGTCTGTAGCGTGAGTATGGAACGCCGTTTTACTATTTAATCCAGAATTCGTGATATGTATATATCAGGAATTCGAATTCGTAATATCTGGATTAAATAGTAAAACGGCGTTCCATACGTGCGCGCTTATTTATATCAATGCTGTTTATAGGTTAACTTCCTTATAACTCAAGAAGGAAAGCCGCACTGCGGTGTGCAAAAAGTTTAAAAGTGTAAAAGTTATGGCTATGTAAGTTAACCGGCTAAACTATTTGGAGTAAATAGGTATTAAGAATTTCAAATTTCCTAGCTAAATTCGGTCATAACTTAGGCCTATGTTCAGAGAACTGATCGATATTAAAACCTTGTAAAAAACACGTTCTGATGCTGCTTAACAACAATAATGTAAGTTTGAATAATCTCATCAGCCTCGCTGTTGCGGCTTGTTTAATTGTTATTATTACGCTGTGTCTTCAGTTCTGGTTGAATACGCCATCATCGCTCGCCAATGCTCACGTTATTGAATTCTTTGCGGTTTACTGAGACACTCGCTGTCCGTCCATCTCCTCGTCCGTCTGTCTTTCTATCATGTGGACGAAACGGAAATCGCTTTGTGCTCTCCACTCAATGGCACGCAATGAAATGTCTGGCATCTAGGTCGTATGCTGCAAGATGCTTCCGACAAACAAAAAGAAAAACAAAATAAATTCACGTCTGCAGAAAAGCACCAGTTTGCTGTTCTCATCTGTCTTATATGTGGTACAAATAGGTGTTTTAGTGTTCTTGACACGGCGTTTTGCACGATCTGTGAATTATGCAATGTAATTAAATAAAATTAATATTCGGTCAGTGAATTACCAACTACTGCAATTAGCCTATATGTAGGCCTATAACCTGCATAAGTTTTTGAGACCATTTCGACATGAGGCTTTATTTGAACAGAACAACAATAACAACGGCATAAGAATGACGGCATTCGAAAAATATTTTAGTATTTAGATTGACCCATAATGACAAGATGATAATGACCGATATGTGCTGAGCTGCGTGATAATAATTTAGACACGTGCTTTATGTTTAAACGTCGCCTTTTCTACAACGGATATGAAAGCGAAAAACTACATGCAAATTTTTATAATCTCGACTGCACAAGAAGAACAGTACTTCAAACATTTCGTTGAAAATATCAATCAAAACAAGAAAGACGAAGCGGTCTGACTAAGGCGCTAGCTCGCACGTGCGATAAAAATAAAATAAAAACGAAACAAGCTAAAACAACAATGTAGGGGCCTAAAACAGCTAATAACAGTATTGTGCTTTATCACACTACGAGTGAACCCCTGCGATAAAAATACATTTTTTTCTCTAAGTTCGCAGCGCAGCGTTTTGCTATGTGATAAACAGTAAACGGAACTGACGGCAACAATTTCCATTTGTTTTCGTTTTACTTTATTTTATCTCACTGCACATGTACGAACGCGTTTAGTGCAGCGTGCATGAGAAGGCCTGCTGAGGACAGGGACGCGGCGACGCTGCTTGTGTTAGTTACTGTTGCTGCATGTAAATGGAATTCTTGTGCATCTATGCGCGCCGTACGACGCTGCAGTGCTGTTGCTGCTGCTGCTGCTGGGGCGAAGACGACGCACGCCATGCATCGCAATCAGGCGCCCTATCACCGGCACACAGCAGTTGCCTGTCCGTCCGTCCGTCCGTCCGTCCGGCACATATCAGCAGCCACGTGACTTCACTGACTACAGACACCGACCGCTAAGACGACGTCGCGTCTCGGTCATCTGTCAATCGTCCTGTAGTGCCCGACCGTGTATAGTGACGTCCCGTGTGTGCTCTAACCAGCTTTAATGCAAAATTGTGTCATAAATCGAACGTAAATTGTTATGCGACCGCCCTGATAAGCTGCGTTACGGCTTACGTCTATTTGTCTGACTCTACGGGCACCTGACTCGAAAACAAAAAGAAGTATAGAAGACTCAAAATTGATGTAACGATTCCGATAGAGAGCAGTAACCGAAGTGCCATTTTTCATTTCAAAATGTCAAGCTCAGCGAACGTCAAAAACCTTCAGAGAACGACGCAAATCTTGCGTAAACACGGCGTTGACCTAATGTATTGTGAGTGTTTAGTTTAGAATGATGAACACAGAAAAGCGGGCTTTCAATTAAATTCGAAATAAGTTGTTAGTTTCATGTACATAGCTAAGGGGACAGCAGTACCATTATGTCGCGCTGGAGCGACATGTCTGGTTAATTTCATAACGTCACTAATAAACTCAAAACGTTCACTATTCACCGCTTCTTGTGTTCTGCATGCTCGCATGATCCAGCGCTACAGACTGTCGACGGTGACGTCACAATGACGTCACGAAGTCACGTGACGCCGGCGCTTGTGCCGTTGTTGTAGAGACCACGTGACAGCCAACAACGCGTAGAAATACACTAGCTCCGAAAACCTGCACAAGCAACGAAATATAGTGCGACTCATCAACCGACGATCAGCAAATTATCATGACTGCTAGTAGAGAATGCACAATAATGGGGTGTTTACACGATCCAGCAGACGTTTAGCAAACTTCCAGCAAATGTATTCAAAATACACATGCTAATGCTAGACGTTTGCTGGATCGTGTAAACACCCTATAAACGTACGTACGGTATCCTCGGTACAAAGACGAAATTACTGTCGATAACGTAAGTTAACACATGTCCAGTTAAACATCTGAATTTTGCAAGATAGTGCGGAAACCAGATTCGAAGCGATCGAATTGGCAGATTTTATTCTTACTTTTTTCAGAGTTACCCGCGAATGCAAAAATAAAAGCATGTTTCAAATCCTTTGATCTTTGTCAGCTAAAATCGGCACACCGGTTATTTGCGTGCTGGGAAAAGTTGGCACCAATTTTGGTTTTTCTACGCTGTTTTATTTTTACGTTAGGAGTCCGTACACGACAGACAGACGGATGAACGGAAAGACGGACGGGTAAGACCCGTAATGCGGCTTATTAGGACGGCCGCACAGTGTACAATGATAATTTACGATGTCATTCACAGCAGTTATGTTGTCGATGACATCAGGACGGGCGTCTATGCTTGAAGCTCGGGTATGTCTAAACTAGTAGCGTATATTGGGATCAGCTATTACCACCGAGTTTCGTGACTTGTGATTCCTTAATCTAACGATGTTTATGCAAATGAACAGCTGCACACTTTGCCAATCGATGTCAATTTTAAAAAGACATTTTATGCACAACCGTACACATGGCAGTTAGTCAAACAAGAAAAGATGCTGTCTATACCTATAGAGTGTCTGAAAGGCAAGCCAAGGCCAGACGGATGCAGGTCGGTCATTGGATAGCACGCCAAACACACCAAGCATGGAGTAGATGTGCAGACAGCAGACTACAGACGCTGACGTCACCAGCGCACTGGCCGTTCGCCAGACCAGACGTACTGTTCGACCACTTCGAAGTCTGTTCAGTCCGAGGTAGAACGAGTGGGCGGGCAGCGGCAACGAAAATGTGGTGGCGCTGAGTTCGGGGTCGCTGTAGTGCTTACAGTCGACGCTGTTGTCGTGTTCTGTATCCGCCACGTAACCAGCTGTCGACACTTGCCGATAGTCATCCTCTTCCGACGCTACGGCCGCTATGTTTTGTGCGCTGGTATCCGGCTCGGCTACGTCATTACAGGCTGTGACGTCATCGTATCCGGTGACGTCATCGCGGTGATCGTACGCGCGGTTCTCGAACAGTACTATGTCGTGCGGTCGTCGTTCTGTCGACGACGATTTAGTTCTGCCCCAATCATCAGGCTCGTTGTGGCGTGATGCAGTCGTCAGATGGGCAGACGCGTCGAGCAGGTGAGACTCCGCGACGCACGCGATGCGTTGACCCACCTCTGCATCAGCCGACCGTGACGTCACTCGCCACGACTCACGCCAGTGCCTCAGCAGTCGGCTCAGACCCAGTCTCGGTCCAGCGGCTGACGAAGAGTCCGCGACACCTGCGCCGTCCTGCAGCAGCAGGTGCGTCCTACTCGAAGCGTCCAGCGAGGAGCCGAGTTGTCGTCGACTGATGTCGCGTGCGGTCCCGCCCAACTCCAGCTGTCGACCGTCGCGATATCTCGAAGCGGCATTAGTCTCCTCAGATTCAACGCCGCCGTCCGTGATGTTGTGCTCTGGGACGGGCGGCTGGTCGTTGTTTGATGTCTGCGGATGTTGCTGCTGTCTGTCCTCTGAAGAACTGGACTCGGTCTCCTTTTCGACGTCGTTGTCGACGTCGTCGTGGCCGCTGTCTGTGGCAGTGACGCTCGTGTGCTGCCCGGCGGTGCTGCAGTGTTGTCTGCAGTTGCCGGGTGTCCGGTCGTTCAGCTTGCGGCGACGTCGACGATCGGTCGGCTGTAGACTGACGTGCCACGTGCGCGTCGGCGACTCGTCACAGCAAGCGTCCGAGTCCGACCACAGCAATCGAGCCGCCGCCAGCGCCGTCACCGTGAAGTCGCGCACCGCCTCGCTACCCGCCGCCATACTGCTTCCGGTCACGTGACGACGTCGACGACTGCGCCGACGATATTGGAAGAGCTTGTGAGACAGTTTGAGCGTCGTGGTGGTTTTGGTGACCTCGAGGTCTGACGCAAGCTGTTGGTCGTCGCTCGAGTCTGAGGTCGACGTTTGGACGTGTACGTCCACGTCAGTAAATGCTTGTCGCTCGTCCGTCGCAAACTCGTCGGCTTTAGTCCTGGCCACTCGCAGCCTGGACAGATGTCTGAGCAGCTCATAGCGTCGTGTGGGGTCGTCCATGCACTGGTCGACGTGACGCTTAGCGCGGATGTAGGCGGCGGTTTGACGGCGCGACCTGGCGGTCAGACGAGAGTATCGCGCCAACCGGAAGCACTGACAGACGACAAGAAACACCGCCGCACAGCCCCACGTCAGCGACACCACGTGACATACCAACAGCCACAGGCGAGTTTGCGGTCTGCTAGAAATAACCAGGTAGGTGGCGGACGTAGCCAGCAGGTAGACGGACAGTGCGGTTGTGATGAGGCGTGGATGTTTGATGGAGCCGGGCTGTTGACGCGGTTTGACGAGCGCAGAGAAGATACGATCCAAGATCGTCAGTGTCGACACTATGCCGGGCAGCACCAGACCGTGAACCAACTGAACCAGCGCAATCGGAAGTCGCCCGGTGGAGTGGTAGGCGTCGATGAGTAAAACAGACGACTGGGCCAGACAGATCACTCCAACGATAGCACTAACGGCAGACGTCGCCACTGTGGACCGCGGTGATCGGCGACACCGGAAGCAGTATGGCGTGCAGCTCGCCGAGAGTGTGGCGGCCAGTAGGAAGGCACAAGCGAAGCCGTAAACGTGAGCCGGCCAACAAGCTCCCCAGACAGGGCGGGCGCGATACCAGTCGGGCACAGGCACAGGCAGTGTACGCGACGATGTGATAGCGGCGGCCATTGTTACTGAGTCGCTGATGTGTGACTCGGTAATTGGCGCTGATGATATGTTCATGATGACGTCATCGGTGACATCACCTAGTCAACAACACAGAACGACACAATACTTTTCATGTGGTAGAAAATGCATAAAATAAATTAATAGTAATAACTATTAGTGGTCGTAAGCTGGTAATAGTAACTGGCGCAATAAATTTACTGAGCTAAAGTCGTATGGCTGAGTAGACGCGAGTAGTAACTGCGAATCGATGCTGAGCGAAGGCGAGTAATTATAAATCGCTCGTCCACGACGACTGATAGCTACGTAACGTAATCAAGCTGACCTCGGTTGTGTTGCTAATACAATCCGTCTTCAATTTGCCGTTAGTTTGTCTGTTTGCCTGTCTGTCTGGCTGTACGTCCGTCTGTCTGTTGTTGTGTGCTGCCCAGTCACCAGGAGTGCGTCTTACAACGCCACGCACAGCACAGCTGTCCAGATGCAGCGATAGATTGCGAAATTACTAGCTACTGTTGCTGCTGCTGGCGTTAGCCCGTTGCCTGGCAACGGCGTATCCTCATCCGGCGTGCAGCGCACAGTCGCAGATTAGCGCCAATGCACCGTACAATCAGAACAGATCGAGATTTGTGGCTTGTGGTTTATATATAGTTCACTTTGTTGTTGTTTTCGTCGTGTAGTACAAGTTATTTCAATAGCGAATTAGCAACTGGGCATCCGCATCCCACATTCACTTCCTAGAAATTTTGACAAGAGCGGTCTCAGATGACGTGTTTACAGCGGTTTTAATTTAGTGAAGGGCGGCATGAAAACATCAGCGATACCTGCTGTTGGGACAGATGTTTCGTATCGTAATCAGTTTATATGTCTGTCCGATTTCGTGCATTCTGATGGAATGAGCAGTCTGTTAACACGTTACAGAGAAAAACAATGTACGAAACGTACGATTTCAGTACTGGCAATCCGTTGTAATTATTTTCCTTCATGTTTTATATATGTCCATTTTTTCGAAATTTGTGAATGTTGACAAATTATAAAGCAGATAGCTCACATGACGGTAGCACTGTTACAAGTTACAACATTATCATCAACATCATCAAAAGAGACCTAGACAATCTGTCCTCGTAAGAATAGCGACATTATAAAAGTTGCAGAATCCATTGAGAGCTTCAAAGTCAAACACCGTGACAAGAAAAGGCACAGACTGCGAAATACATTTGGTTTTCTGTTCATAGTGTGCGTTGTCGTAATTGGTGCAAGACAGGATGACATTTTGAGTGCATGCGGTGAACGGACTGACGTGTGTGTGCGTGTACGATATGACATCAAATATAGATGAATCTTTCCGATGAAACAGCTGCCGCTGCTGCTGCTTATGCTGCTATTCGGCTCTCGACTCTTATGATATTTACTACGCGAACGTCGCAGTCACGTTGTCAACGGGATATGTTAGAATGTCGACTTGCTGCGGCGACTGCATATCTAACGCATACCGGCCGACTATATTGTGCAGTGCAGTAAATGTTTAAATAATTAATAGCGATGGATACAGCTTTCGCTAAATTAACAGAAATGACGATCTAAAAACGTAAAACGTAGTGAAAATATACATTTAATCACGATCGACAGTAAAACATCTATTATTGTAACGAGGCATAATACACTTTAAACCGTGATAAAACGTGCTTATTTCATGCCTGTGATCGGCAGTGTTCTGCACCGAATATCACATGAAAAACAGACGCAAGATGCGTTTCAATCGTCACACTTAACTAGTGTGAGATATGGGTGGTTGTAACTTTCTTAAAGCACTCCGTAAACTGTGGTGAAAGACAGGATGACGAAGTAGGTAATGAAATGACATCTGTTATTTAATCTGCTTGTATTGTGCTATCTCATAATACCAGCTTCCGTAGTCAACACACGAGCTGCAGAAATTAATATCAGAACCTGGGATTCACTGGATAATTTGATTCGCAACACAGCAAAGACGACTGAAATCATCATCCACGAAAGCAGAAAAACACAGCAGCACAGGCCGCTACCGCTGCCAGGCATTACCCGAGCCGACACATTCTGCATCCTACGCGTGACCCTGACGAGGAGACTGTCAGCATCGGGCCACATCCGGCGAGTAGTCAGCGACTGTTCGCAGACACTCTACGTGTTGCGTGTGCTGCGTCGCCACGGCCTGACTGACGCCGGCCTACACAGAGTCTTCTGGTCAGTCGTCGTCGCGAAGCTGCTGTACGCCTGCTAAGCGTGGAGCGGCTTCATCACGGCATCTGATCGTCATCCCGTCGACGCGTTCTTACGTCGCAGCAAACGTTCGGGCTACTGCCAGTCAGATCTACCGTCCTTCGACGAACTGCTGGAAAACTCCGACGACCGACTGATCAATGAACTTCGCACTAACATCACCATCCAAGCTGGCAGTGGCATTGCAATTACAATTTGCGTCTTAAGTCGCCACACACGCTCTCTATAATCTTTATAGCCACCTGAATGACGCCCAGTACATTGCATTACTGTACAAAAAGTGTTATAACTACATAACCGTATATAATTTTTTTAGTTTTACAGTATATACACTGCTCTTGTCATTTCGGATTTACCACTGTCCTTGATCCGCCACGTTTATCCTGCTTATGATGTAGACACACATTTCTCTTTTTATCATAGAATCTCGAGTCAAACAAAATTTACGTACAAGACGCACTTAACATCTTTGATGGCTGTTTTGCTAATCTATAAAATGTCACATTTTACATTACACGTTTATTCTTTTGTACTGAATAGCGACTTGCCAAAATACATTTATTCCTCACTCATCACCACCCACTTTACTTGCAATCGTGGCTTTATACTTCCATATTTGGGTAAACAGTTCACTCTTTCACCCAATCTCTGTTCGGTGCAAATCCTGAACGGACGAAGACAGTCGCCGAGTAATGTGCGTACGGCAGATAAGGTGACGTGATGAATGTTGATTGATCACTGCGTGCGGAGTATTCTTGGAGCCCCGGTGCAGTCAGCGCAACTGACACGGCCAAGTTCAGTTCAATAATAACAGCTTTAGTATCAACCTACTTTAAGTGAGTCTACTGGCCTCGATGTTTCTACTCAGCTACTTCAAACAAACAACCCACAGAAAACCACCAAGACCAAGACGCATGTACAATGCAAAAGTAGGTATATATATACAATCATTACAATGTACAGCACATTTTGTGATGCACATTTTGAAAAAAAAACTTTTAACGCCAACGTCGCGTCAATAGCAATGTTTGTTACTGCTGGGAAAAAGGCATATTTTTTTCGTATTGTTTTTATTTTGCTACGGTTGAGAAAACTTGCCTGTGTTGCAAAAAACATTAAAACTGGACAAACACATCGTACGTACAAGAGATTCCCTGAGAGCGAGCATAGTCACATAGTGTCACGCACGGACAACAGCTGCGGCTAATGCGCGACCAAGATGAAGATAATGATGAGGAGAAAAAGAAAAAGGAAGTAAGGAGCAATGAGAAGCAGAAGAAGCGACAAGACGCAGAGCTGCAGATGCTTCGGCGGCGTCGCCGATGGACGCAAGATTACAGTCGCGTTCGGTCGATAAGCGTTTGTTGTTGATAAATCATTGCGAGTTCATTCGTGCTTCACCCTTGCAGTAGCAGCAGCAGCAGCAGCATCTCTGCAGATTGTCCGTCTGATGCTGTCTCGTAGTTCAGATCGATAATAATCGCTTTGTAGCAAGCCGCACAACAACAGACGTCCGTCTTGCACGACATCTTGCACGACTTGCCCCGACGCCGAGTAGACCAGTTCTATCAGCGTCGTGCGGCATTGCAAGACTTCGTTATTGCGATAGACTCAATAACACAAGCCCGCACGGTTTCGAAGTATCGACAGAATCATGTGGTGCTAACTTCTGCAATACGAAACCTCTAGCGTTAGTAATAGAAGTATACTATAATGGGTTTAGTGGACAAAAGTGGTTATTTTTAAACATCAATACATGCAATATTTTTCTCCACGGTTAGTATTTCGAAGTGTTTACACTGTATTGTCTAGAGTAGGATACGCGTGGTTAACAGATCTTTATGGGTACAGTCAGGCGTGGCCAACTAATACTAATGTGCACTCAAAATTAAATGTTATATGTAATTATGCCCACGCACTGCTATCATTGTATACTTAATTACAAATCTACATAAACAGGTGCAATTTTAATGAAATTCTGTTCGTTTTGTGTGCATATTATGCCTATGCCATATCCCGATGCACATTTTACTGCAGTCGCGTTATATTTTACGACCGCATGCTCTGCAGAACAGTCGCATAAACGCATGCCGAGATCGGTAATCTGTGGAAGTGACCGACGGATCGAAAGTACGATAAATATCTGCAGACCGGCAATACGGCCATTTCGGCGTTAATTAACGACGCAGCTAGCAAGAATCCACACGGCTCAGTGGTCATTTGCAGCCGCTAATCCAGAGTGTAGCCGTTGGGAGTCTGTAAACTTACAGACGTGGATCTGGTGGTATGCAATGGCCTCTCGCAATCAGTCGACCAGTTAGTCACTCAGTGTTTGTGAGCACAATAACAAAACATAACATTAATTTATTAAAATCCAGCTGTTACGGAAGAACGTCATACTTAACACTACAATTTTTAGTCAATGACTAAATTTGTAAAAATGGGGCTCCGTGGCATCTAATTTTGTAAAAATCCTATAACAAGCGAAAAATCAGATGCCACGGGGGCTCACTTTCACAAATCCAGCTACTGACTAAAAAATTTTATGTAATAGCGAGTCCGATTTTATACTGTTAGCATCAGCGCTCCAAAGCCAAAATTTTATCAAAATTTGTTTATAACTATTGTAAGAGTTATTTTGTGCCGACACGTACACAGACAGAGATACACAAAAAGCCAAAAAAGCATAACCTCTTAGGCGAAAGTAATTATTTACATTATGCGAAACTGATTTTTTGTAAGAATAATCTTATCTGAATTTATACGTAATCTCCTACATGATGAAGCAATAAATTGTTTTCTGAACGTAACACCGTTCAACATTTAACCACAACCTTGTCTACATAACAGATAGCCTAAATTGCAAGAAAACGCATTAGTGATAAAATGATTAAAACATGCAACTACTTACTGGTTTGATGCTGAAATCGTTTGCCGAATGGCAACGTCAGTTCTGCCGTCTCAACAATAATGCCCGGAAACAGGAAACAGCAAACCGAGCGACTGTAAAAATCATTACAGCGAACAAGAAAGCTGCAACAGTCACCACAGTTGACGTCGTTAGTCTTGGTTGTAGTGGACTAATGAAGCAACCGAAGAGAATATAGCGCATGCACTGAGTGAACACGCTAACTAACGCCTCAGCACGGCGCTCTAGTGTTACTGCTTGCTGCTCAGTCTGCTGCGTTACGTCACTACAAATGCGCTGCTTCTGCTGCTGCTGCGGAAGCCGACGCTAAAAGATTCTTGGCTCGCTAAAAGCAGATGTGAATGAGCCTTCATCTGTGATCTGTCCAAGTGTCACCGGAACCCGCCCGAGGGACGCTAAGGACGTTTGCATTCGTGCGATAAAATGAAATAAAGCAAATTAAGACAACTTACAATGCTAACTTTATAAACATGATTCTGCCTTCAGTATATGTTGTTGAATTGTGCTAGTTAGCATAGTCATTTTTATGTGCAATATGCGATATATATAAACTATAAACTGCTATAAACTTACAATTACTGTAAAACGTCGTATTTCGTTTTATTGCAAAACTGTAAACCCCGGCGATAAAATAGGCTTACAACTTCTTTGCAAGTGTGTATCGCTACGTTTCGCTCTGTGATACGCAGTAAGCGGAGTCGACGGCCACCGCCACCAGTTGTTTTATTTTATGTTATCTTGTCGCACATGTGCTAGAGCCCTAAATGATTCTATATGCTCGATCTTCAGTGTATTGTGCGCTCGTGCTGTGCTGGTGTGAGATTAGGCCTATTCCCCGAGGTCATACCAGACGTTTCATAATGGCTATTTTTTCACTGCAGTGGCTGATCTTATCTATCGTGCTTACCTCTTCGGTCTGTTGTCCACATCACAACGTTATCATTTATCAATGTAATGTATGCACTATGCACCTAAATACTCTTTTTTTACACTGCACATGTTTTCTATGGGCTTAATGATTTTTTTGAAACGCTTTTGTGAGGCGATGCTACACGCCGCTACAGACAACGGTACAACAGTATAGACTTGGACCTAACAAAACTAAGTAGTTTCCCAGCATATCATGCACGATGCTACAGTCAGGTAGGTCTATTTGACTTACGATCTAAAGTATCAAGTTTTTAAGACCCTCTGATTTTTCACAATAGGAGTATCTCAAATACTTCGACTAACGTGTGTTAATTTTGTTATTATTTTACGTGTTTTCTAGGTTAAGGATAAAGGTTGTCTATATCTCTAAATCGTAACCCATCACAAAGCTACGTAGCGTCAGCTGCCGTATGGGAATAAACAGTGTTATCTTCCACCCGACACAGGCAAACACCGGTGTTCGATTTGCCTGTCCCGGAAGGATAAAAGGCCGAGTTGACGTTGGTGATTGGTTATATATCCAGATAGTTTAGCTGTCCGTTGGCAGTTGCACACTTAAGTGCTAAACACTTAATAGCGACGCTACTGGTATTTTGATCGTTAGTCAGCACAGCTTGTCGTTTACTAATAAATAAAATTTTATTATTTAAGTCAACTTATTTTACTCACTCGTCACGCTCACGTGCTGAGAGCCACAGCGTTCTAGCCATCATTCTGTTTCCTTGTCGCCACGCCAGCAGTTCGTCGGTTATCAGCGCTCGGGTCAAAATCAAGGTCAAGGTCGCGATGGTGACGGTATTGTGTGCGTGGAACCAACCAGTCGATGAACTGTTGTTGTCTTCTTGTCGTTGTATCGATCGATCCCACTTCACTGACACCGTTCATCACCCGACACGACCGGGTTATAAGCTACAGCTCGGTGCTGCTACGTCACGAGATCACGACCAACGCTTCGACGCTCGGCTAGATGTTGCCACCGCCGCCAACAATTTGTCACTGATACAAAGAAGTCCGTCTGGGAGAATTTGACCCGATCATTTTTTACACAGTAGAGACACGATCTAACTAAAATATTGAAGAAAAATCAATTTCAGCAAAATGTCCTACAGAAACAATTTTTTTGGCATTTTGACCCGCGCTACTAAGCCTTAATAATCAAAGCCAAAATACACTGCAGTGCACATGAATAAAGCTAAGGCAGACTGGAATCTGTTGTAATTCGGCGAGAGCTTCACATATGTTCGGCCAGCCTTGTCATGAACACACGTTCTATAATTTTCGAGATCACAAACCGATCGTGGTCGATGGCGTCACCAAATGCGTCTGGTAAATCGGATAATTCATTGAAGAAAGTCGCATCAGGACCAGTAGTTGGTGGCCTGTAGATGATCGCCATGGTGATGTAATCATTAGTCTTGTTTTCGGTACAGCCGATCTTGACCAGCTGATATTCAAACAACTTGTAGTCGGTAGCGTGCTGTGGTTTGACTTTCATTGATCAACGGTAAATTAGAGGCGCAAAAATTTTTTATCATTATGTGTACACCAGAACTTAATCACACATAAAATATAACACAAAGATGCACTGAAATAAAATGTTACACTAATAGTTTGTAAAGCTTGAAAAGTTCTTGTGCTAATTAATAAACAAGTTACTTTGAAGCGCATCACAAAAACATATTGGGCCCGTAGTGTTGTTAACAAAAAAACATTTATATTCAAATTGTGAAAAAATGTACAAAAACACCAAAAATAAAACATTTGACCCAGGTCTATAGCAATTTATATGTGCACATCACGCTATTATTAAAACGTAACATAAAAATAAATGTACACTGTGTCTCAAAAAATAAGCCACTTTTAATTTTGTGACATCTTTGGTAAATATGGACCAACTTAATTGCTTTTTTACTACATTTACAGATGAACTGCAAAACAAGGTAAAACAAATCACCTAAAATTTGTTTCTGCACTTTCTTGTAAAATTACCATTAATAGCCAGAAGAATGTGCACATGCACAAACGTTAATTTAGATTTTAAGTAATAAATTTATAAAAACCTTTTCATTTGGAACCTTTATTTTTATTCTAATGACTTTTCTTAGTGTTGTGACATCATTTAGCATCACTGCTATAAGTTTGTGACAACGGTTGACGCAGCCATTCCATTAGCATACAGCATGCACAACTAAAAGCAGAATTGTGTAGGCTACGTGCCGACGGCAGACAATTCAACCACACACATAAACGAGAAATAAATTGAACATTATAGACATCATCGAAAATAATGATTTTCGCTATCTTGATATTGAATAAGTGTTCTATAACCGGCTAAACCTTTAATTTTGCAAATTATGAGCAGCAACGAATTTAACGTGAGATGTTAAATTTTGTTTTATTTTTTTCGCATGATATTGCAGAGTGTAATAGTAAAAATCATTACAATCACGACAAATTTGCCAAAGTTATTACAGAAATAGACGTGCCTTACTTGTTTATAAGACAGGGTGTATATAAGGCATAATAATCAGTCCATCAATAATCACTTTGCTGCATAATGTCAATAAGTCAGCACAACGTAAAATGCGTTATAGCAACTATAAAAGAAAGCGTTGGTCGTATGATGTCAGAAAGCAAAAAAAAGTACGAGACGCGTAGATAAAATGAAGCTAACTCTACATCAATAACACGAATGCTGGTCAAACGCACAGGCCACAAATACGCACGGTACATACATTATAAAAATAAACCAAACGACGCATTTCATAAAGAAAATTCACCACGTACATCAACAAGTCATCACTTGTCAGTCGTCAGCTTTATCAAGCCATCTGCATCGCAAGCATTAACCATATCAACACAATGTAATACAGAGTGCATACTTACATGTATGCTGAAAAGGAGGCGAATGAAATCGCGAGACCTGACAACGCGGCACCAAATAGCAGGGGAGGACATCGCGAGACAACGTGAAGTAACGCTAAATGACGCATAAAATTAACTTTAATTTCACGTAACCAGTAGTCAGTTAAACATTGGATGAACTTTGACAAAATAGCGCAACACAGTAGTATAAAAAATAGCAAAATCAATCAGTTTAACATTGAGTAAACTGTGTAACGCGTTTAGTTAGAAAAATATTAGCAAAATAGCACAACACAGTAGTATTAAATAAAACATTGCATAAACTTTGACACGCGTTTAGTTATGAAAATAACGGCACAAATAACAGCAAAATCAGTCAGTTCAACATTGAATAAACAATGTACCATGCGTTTAGTTCGGAAAATATCAGCAAAATAACGCAATACATCATAATTATATAAAAAAAAACATTCTAGCACTAAAACACTAAACGTCTCCATCGTACGCTGAATACGAGAAAATACGCATAACGCACGTGATAATGACTATGCAAAGACATTTGCGGCCGCCTGGCCACGTTTCATTGGTCGGACTGACAGTACTGTCTATGTTCGCTGAGACCCTTTTTGCTTAACTTCTGATCTGGTGCCGCGTTGTCAAGTCTCGCGATGTCGGGTTTTGCGATTTCAGCGCCTTCCCTGAAAAGCTGACGGTTAGCCGTCTTAGTCTACCCATATAGCTAAAAAATAACTGACATTCTTTATAGCGGCAAAAATAACAAAAGCCGGTCACAAACGCGATCGTCGCGACAACAAGCAAAGTAGCGAAAAAGTTTGTTTACTGCATGACGAAAAAAATGGCTAATGAAATGCACCAGCCCAAACCCAGACCTCGCATAGACTGGAGTTAGCAAACAGATACAACGTGACAACATGATCAACATCATAACTACATACAATAAGCTCGGATTGACACGCATTGAGACACGTCACATCAGTTTTATCAGTCATGAGACGACAGCATGACAACATGCAGTCAGAAAGACAAAAGTGTTACTACGTTGACTGATGCTGGACAGTCAGTCAGGTACGCCGATCTTGCGGAGTCAGGCGATGTACTCCTGCAGATGCTGGTGTACAGGCGGACAGATCAACTCAGTCTGGCGTTATTCTCAGACAGCGTCTCCCACATCTTTTAATATACACATCATCACCATCATCATCATCAGCAGCAGCAGCACCAACACACAGCATCATTAGGGCGTTTTATGCGGCCGTCTTAATAAAACGCATTGTGGGTCTTGCCCGTCCGTCCGTCCGTTCATCTGTCCGTCTCGTACGGACAACTAGCTCCTAAACAAAATGGCGTACAAAAACCAAAAACGGAGTAAACGTTCCCCAGCACCGGAGAAACTAGTGTGCCAATCTTCAGCTCAAAAATTTAGAGGTTACGATTAGGGTTAAAACTGGATCGTGCAGTAGGCGATTGCGCATATTGCACATTATATCGGCATTAGGCCGACAAACAAACACGCTTGTTGTGAATCAGTTCGTTCAACGTCATTGCGTCTCTGATGCACTGTCTGCATTCACATGTGACAATGCATCTTTATCTTGATCTTATTAGAATGCTTGTCACAGGACAAGACGTATGATATCAGTATAATATAAGGGATAGATGACAGAAGCTGCATGGTAGTGTCGAGTCACCATCCTGTCGCCAATGCGAATAATCGTCACCATCCCGATCAGCTTCTCTTCTTTGCATCGCTGTTCTTCTTCTTACGGTGAGATCTTTCATCGACGAGGACGCTTCTGAATCAGACAGCTGCTCTGTCTGGTCACGGTCTTCAGAAGAACTGACATGTAATTTCTTCAGGGTCATTTGTAGGTCGG
>Ga0209367_1003856_pt1 | contig 20528 bp, 9 predicted proteins | sample WorMetLIZISLAND2_FD_187412 | JGI IMG/M metagenome (GOLD analysis project Ga0209367, IMG submission 187412) | Marine gutless worms symbiont microbial communities from Max Planck institute for Marine Microbiology, Germany - Olavius geniculatus... ...
GTGATGGTGAGTGATATCACCTTTTTATGATTTTTGCTGTTTTCGATGTGTCACTCATTGCATGTCGCCGTTAACAAGTGTATAAACTGATGTTTTGTACATTTATTTAATATAACGTCATAATTATATTTCAGTATAACAACGATACACAATACCAGTACACGTTCATAACCATCTCGTCAAATTTTAAGCTTATACGATAGTAAGAGCCAAAGACTTGCTGAACAGTACGGAAAGAGCAAGGCATAAAACACACCGTTCACAGCTGAAATGATAGACGCTTGGCGCCCACTCGCTGGTGACATATAATCTATACTGATACACAACAAATCAAAAAGAAATTTTTTTTCGACACTGGCCTTGACATTGTCTAAAACAAACAATCAAAACAAAATGTCGACAAGACGAGTGGCAGTCACTGTTTTCATGCAATTCTGTACATCAACTGGTCGGCTGTAGGCCTACACCTGTCAGTCACATAAGGTAGTACACCTGCTCTAAAACATCGCGGCGCCGCGAAGTGGCGCGACGTCCAACTGATCGAGACAGCTTTTTAGCAACTTTTGGGTGACCTTAAAAATGTTATCCCCTCTTTTTACGCCTTTGTTTCTTTTATTTCAGCAAATTTCCACACCATCTACCCGCACGAAGCCTAAGCTAATAAACGTGAATGTTTTGAGAGCAGGATAAAGCTCGATGCGTGTAACTGGGTGAAGTGAGAACAGATCGCGAAAGAGCTCTATGTTTGAGGAGACAAATAAATCTGATCATTAATTTTGCAGTGCGACGGTCACGTCGTTTCAGAACCCATGGCAGTCTGTACAGTGCGAGGACAGAGTGAGCATCCTTCTCACGCGGCGGCTGGGATAGATGCTGGCTCCTGCTGCTGCGGCCGTGCGAACTTCTTGCGAATGGCGCTGACGGCTCGGCTGAGCGGATTGCGTCGCTTCACTCCTGCCCGGGCCGGCGCGTCCCCGCTGTCCCCGCCCGACGTGGTCGCCCCGGTGCCCGAATCGTCCCCGCCGGCAGCCCTGGACGACGCGCCGGGGGGTCCGCCTGAGACCGGGGTGGTCGCCGGGTCCTCGGAGAGACGCAGCAGGGCGTCGGCTTCCGCTCTGTTGGCGGCATCCAGTTCGAGCAGTTTGCGCAGGACTTCAGCGATCTCCAAGTGACGACGTTCGATCTGCACGCACAGCTCTGTCAAACACACGCACGCACGCACAATGATGACGTCACTAGACCACACAGTGGCTTAGACAAGCGGGGCCCCACCGCCCTTAATCTCAAATTTCTGTTAAAAATAGATATCAGAAACTCAGGAAAATAATAATAATAACTGTTGCCATCAGATCTCATATTTTAAGGCTATAATTGCACTAAATTTGATTTAGATGAAGTCCGTGCAGTTAGTGTCACACGGATAAAGATAATATGAAACGCGACGATTGAGAAGACGTACGTCTGAGCTGCGGAACTGCTTCACTACTGGCGTAGTCATGACGACGGTCATGTGACGAGCCAACGCCTGCAGTATACAACAACGCACAACAGAGAGAACAGAAATAAACAACGCCACAACTATAGAACAAAAGCCGCCCAACCTCTCTCTCCCCTCCCCCTCTCCCCCTTCTCTTTCTCTCTGTCTTATTAATAACATAGGTGTACGGTACGCTGCGCACGCACTCGACACGTTGTAAGAAAATATAAAACGACCGACAGAAGCCAACTTCAGCGGATGTAATTATACCTACGCGTGTCATCAGTGACGTCATCAACATTCATGGCACCTGGCGTACGGCGACTACGCTACACGTCATAGTCAATGATTAATGTTTTCACTGACATCAGCTGTTGAACGCTGTGGAAAACTGACAATGAGAGTATTGCACCATTATTCTGAATGCCATAATGATTAAATGTATTACTTTAAGTTATTTTATTGATGGAGATGCCCCGCGGGACAGATCTGAGTTATTGTATGAAAAGCATGCGTTCAGAAACAGCCAGATAACGAAATTAATATTATTGTACGGCACTAAACGAATCAAAAAAAACAATTCGAAAAATCCATTCATAGATTTCATACATGCCAAAAAACGAAACGTATTTACGAAACTGTAGTGGCGCATGTTTAGGACCGAGACTAGAACGTAAGTAAAACGTAACAAACTACAACAATGCGCCATTTACCTGCAGTGTTTGCCCACGAAGACCCTGCAAATAAATAATACAAATCATTACCACCAAATAGCTAAACCTGTCACTACAATTATTTCATAAAATATCATAAACTTCTCTCGCGAGGCCGCAAAGCAGTCATCTCAAATTTGTACGAGTAAATACTCTTTTATATAATAAATATTCCCGTCTGTGTGTGTATGCCGTGTTGGTTTATGGAACTGAAACCAGACTATGATTATAAAATTAAAATTTTTAACAAATAAAAAAGTGAATCAAATCACCTGCAATTTCGAAACCAAAATGTTAATGGTAAAAGCAGAAAAAAAACAAATAAATGAAATAAAAAACATATAAACAGGATTGAATATTATATTATAATTTCTTGTAAAAACCTACTCTAATGCAGCTTTTATGAGCTCAGTTTGAATGCTATATGCATTTCACAATAATTAATAGGCGCCTATTGTGCAGCGCTAACTAATAGGCCTAAGTTAAGTAATTACCGTGTAGTGATACGGCAGTGCATTACAAACACTGTTAATACCCCGTTTATACGATCAAGCAATCATCAAGCAAACGTCGAGCAAACATCGAGCAATTAGAGCACATGTCGTGCACGTGTATTTCAAATGCATTTGCTCGATGATTGCTCAATGTTTGCTTGATCGTGTAAACGGGGTATAATACTCACAGTGCCGATGACATTGACGGAAAACGATGTCCGCTGCAAGGCAAACACAAACAGAACACAGCGATTATGACAATGAGTCTGGAAGTGCAAATGCAAGCTGCTACGAAAAGCACTTAACAGGTAAGCCTCTAGCCTACGTGTCGCAATCGGACAATCTCTCACAGCTGCTGAGTGGGCATTTTTTTCTTATCTCTTTTCTTCATATAAAGCATGAGCCAAAAAACTAGCACGATGTTTTTATACGCCAATAACTTCATCAAATATCAACCTGTGTTCAAAATTCTTGCACTGTGGGAATCAGGAGAAAATTCATAGTAATACTTTGGTTAAAGATCCCACCACGCCAAAAATGTGTCGCTACACTACCTAATAAAATATCAGCGTATAAAGCAACAACTGAAAACAAAACGACATATGTGACAACACATTGTAAAAAAATTAACAATAGGAAACAACCTGCTTATTCTTTCATTTATTGTCTAAAGTAACTGTCACATCTTGCAGTTTTTACATTAAATGTTCAATGTGTCCGCCTTGCTGCTGGACGATGCACACAAACCGGCGACGCTACTGACCAATGGCGCGATCAACCAAATGCTACGACAGTTTGCCTCACTGGGTGACGATTGCCTGCTTCAGCTGGTTGATTGTCGTGAATTGTCGACGTTGATAGACCATCTGTTGAAGGACATCCCAAACAACATAGTCGACCGGATTTAAGTTCGGGCTTTTTGAGGCCACAATGTCAAGCTCGATCAACTTTGATCACGCAATTGGTCAGTGTCGTCAAAGGCTTGAGTGCGATGTCTGGCATTTCACAAGGTAGTGTAGCGACACACGTGAGGTGTGGCAGAATCTTTAATGAGTGTTACTACACATTTTTCCCGATTCCAACAGTGAGAGAATTTTAAAAATCGGTTAATATTTGACACAGTTATTGGCGTATAAATAATTGTGCCAGTTTTTTCGCCCATTTTGTACATGTATGTGCTAAAAGCAATAAATCAGCAGCGATTATGATTTTCGAAAATTATCAAAATGACAACATAGCAACTGAGGTTAGATTTAACAACGCATTTTTTCAGCAGCAGCTATCCAAATTATGCTTCTGTCTTCAGACGTGTAAGCTTGGTATAAAAGTAGGTCTACAGAAAAAAAGAAAAGTACATACGTAGTCTGTAGCTTGTTAGAAGAATTTCCATCGCTTTCAGGACGTCACCGCACTGTATCCCTTTAACGCAACACAGAGATGCAAACTGTGAAAAACGTACAATAAAATAATGATAAGCGTAATGAAAATAGTTCTCCTGAAATGCACAGACAGCCGCTAGTTTTGCCAGTATTATCATTTGTCTTCTGACCAATTTTGATCCACAGTAATAATAAAAAACGAAATATACTGCTGTTAATATATTATATGCAATTTTTTTTAAAAGCAGTAAGCTTATTAACTTCTGATTCAATGCTGACGTCAATTTGGCTACCGTAGCAGAGAACAAGAGAGAAAAACACGAAAATTCAAATGCCAAAGACAAAATGCCACATAACGATGGTTATTACAGTTTACTCACGCAAAAAGAATATAACAACTGAACAATTATTATTGTTGAGTCAAAATAAATCTATCACTAAGTTCACTGTCGCTGAGTACGTTCTGACAATGGTGTAGCGAGAATTTGTCAAAGAGGATGGGTTTCCATAATGAGCGTGAGACTAAAACTGGAGTCTCTCCATGAAGCCCATAAATTCTACAGCTTTTGACGTACATCCCATGCAAAAACAAATTTGTTTTATTCTATAGTTTGCAAAGGAACATGCTATGTGTTTAGAATAACATGCCGAAATTTTCGTCGATCGAGTGATGGGGGTTTGAACACAATCAACCATCCAAGCAAGCCACTGCGTCGTGGTAGGTCTACCTTTCTGGTAGTCGACTTTGGGCCGCTGCGGTTTGCGCTGCGGTGACGAGGTGTCAGCCTGAGCCAGTGGGCTGCTGCCGACCGAGGGTCGATCATCAGTACAGCAGTCAGAGTTGAGCAAGACGACGTCGACACGTTGTTGTGTCGAGTTGCCCTCATCCGCGTCGCTCAGCCAAGCCGACGCAGCCGCTGCAAATCAAAATCAATCACAGCAAACTTTCAAACTTTACAGCAGCATTGCAACCAGTAGGCTGGGTTATAAGTAACAACGTAAAAATACATCTACAGAATGAAAAGTCATTCAGTAAAGATCAAAATACCAAACGCCGTCATTTTGATGACGTAAATTCTTAGTTTTATTTTTAGTTATTGTTTTATTTTACAACAAACTATAGTTCCACATAAATTCCCCATCAGTACCTTATTTGTAAAACGTTTTGTCAGAACACTTTAACTTACTTTTACTATGAAAATCGCACCAGGAAAGACATAAAAAATACAAAAAAAACCAGCTGTCGCTAAGGTTGGGCCGACCGTAGGCCTACTGATTGTCACTGGCCTTGAAGGTCATCTGAAAAACCGTATGCCATTTCCTATATGTGACTAATAATAACCCAGGCCGTATCTCTCACCGTTTCCGAGATATAGGCAGTTTTCCGTTGAAAAAAGCGCACTTTTCCTACCTCTTTCATTTAACCCCAATCTGAAAATGTTCCCTTTAAAAGTAGATAACTGAAATTTTGCATGCCCAATTTTAAAACACATGGCTCATTACTCGTGTAAAAATTTTCCCCTACGCAATATGCGTTAGCCACAGTACATCCGTTACGGACGGACGGACAAACAGACAGACGGATGAACGACAACCATGACAATAGCTCGACCGTTACTTAAGTACGGTCGGCTAAGAATATTAATCAATTATAATTTTATTATGTGTTACAATTAGGTCATATATTATATGCCTTTGTTTCTTATCTCGGTTTACCGGTATATGATCAAATTAGCAAAATGCGGCAACTCTGCCTATTGCACACGCAATTTCCACCGGCATGGGAAGTAACTTATGCCGTGGTAAATTTTTTTTCACCCAAAATCTTAGGATACTACCTTTATTCGTGAAATAGCAGTGAACATAAGTTCTCGGTATGATACCTGCGGCGTTATTGCAGTCCGGTTGACTGTCGGATGACAGAGAGTATGTGCCGGCAGAACTGCGTCGTTTGATGTTATCATCATCATTATCATCACCGATGATGATGTTATTATCTCTGTTCTCAGGCTTCAGCTGCTGCTGGTCCGTCGCAGACGAGTTTAGCAGCAGCTTTGTCTCATCTTCAGGCGTCAACGATCCACCGCCTCATCACACAAATCAGCCGAAATATTACAAGAAGCCCACCTGTCGCTAGAAGAGACGCGCTACAGTTTCTGTTGCAGTACTGACCTTCAAGGTCATACAAGGTTAAAGATTTTCATGTAATCTGAAATGGCGTATGCAACTTTTTATATTAGTAATTAATAGTAACCTTGGCCATATATCTCACTGTTTCCGAGACATGGCCAGTTATCCGTTGAAAAACGCACATTTTCCCTACCCCTCCATTCAGCCATAAATTTGAAAATGATTTCATTGAACTGCATCCCCCAAATTTTGTACGTAGAGAGTCTCGACAAAAAAGCTAAAATTATTCGTGTAAAAAGTTTTCCCCTAAGAGCTACCCAAGAGCCACAATACATCCGTGACGTACGGACAGACAGACAGATGGACGACAATCGTGCCATAGACGCCTATAGCTATAGCGCGTCAAAAACTTTAAAAAAATTTTAAAAACAACAACAAACATATAACTGCACTTGTGAGTCTTAGATGAACAGTTCATAAAATGCTAATAATCAGACGTAACAACTAAACACATTTTAAAACAAACGGTGTGGCACAAAAGTCTGAACAGTACCAATGACAATGCCAGAATCTTCCCATTTGATGTTGCCGGTGACGTCACTGTTGTCATGGTGATGTGACTCAACCGCTGTAGCCGACATGACTGACCAGTGTACACTTGTACCTGTAAATCACAGCACACGGACAGACAATGAATGAGTTTACACGATTTACTTGAAAACAGGCTACTGCACAAAACTGCATGCTTTCGACAAGTAACTAGAAACGTACTGACTATTTGACCGGCAGCCGTTCAAATAGCCTGTAGGCTATCTGACCGGTCAAAATAAAAAATCGCAATCACCCCATAGCGAATGACATAAATACAGTATACGCGTGAATATATTCACGTGAATATTATGGTGTAGGGCTTAGAACTAGAGTTAGGGTTAGAGTTAGGGTTTTGGTTAGGGCTAGTGTTTTCAAAAGATTCATGTGAAAATAATGAGCACCAAAAGTTAGTGTACAATAAGGTTGGTAAATTTGAGGTTCCTGCAAGCAAGCAAAAAATTACCGACTGCTAGGCTTGCAGGTGCTAGTTGGCTGACTGGCTGATCCGTGATACCGTAATTGCTACGGTTGAGGTCGTCAGTTGTACGGCTGCCGCCGTCCCTACGGCAGACGGTACCTTGTCTTAGGCGGTACCTATGAGCACCATTCAGTGTTTGTAGATACTGGCTATGGCTGTTCAGGGCGCCGGGCGTTGACCGGTCAAATATCCGGCCCTCACAGGGACGGATGTTTGACCGGTCATGACCGTGCGCGTTTGACCGATGACAAAATTTGACTGGTCATATATAGCCTATAAGACATTTGACCGGCTGTCAGTCAAATATCCTGTGCCAACTAGAAAAATATATAGGCCCAATGACGACATATTATGCTGCTGTCCGCCTATAGCTGAGCTACCCTAACTTTAAACTTAAATTTTAGACACAACTCTACTGCTGAGTGACATTTTGTATGACCTTTTCAACCGAAAATTGGCACAAAAGTTGTTATAGGAATTTGCTATAGAAATTTTGGCACCACGCAGATTTGATGTTTCTATGCTGACCAATGGGCAAGCAGGGTTGAGGCGTACGTGAGTGTAGTCACGTAGGCTGCCGAAGCCGTTAGACGGTGCCTACTGTAATGTCGTAAAGTTCAGTTCAGTTTATTTACGTCGCTCTGTGCACGCCTTTAAGAACAGACGAATGGACAATTGAGCGCCGTCAATAACGTGCACGATGCATCGACTAGGGCGGCACAAACGCCTACAGTTCGTGCTAACTTAGTGCAGTTATATCGATACACTTATACTTGATCTCTGTGCATTTTTGTGTTACTCTGCTAACGGCGACGACGTTGTAACGCCAGAAAATCAGCAGCGGGATTATTGACAAACGTGGGTACTGGATAACGCCATGCAACGTGGCGTCGGGCGATCGATTTATTGATCGGAAGCGCATTGGCATATCCCGTGTACAGTAGCGACACCTTGCGGTCTATAGCCCTGCACCCACATAGCTTAGCGCGTCTCGTTCGTTAGGGTCTAGATAAAGTTCGGTCTTGGATATAGGCTGTGCAGCCACCTTATTTACACAAAGCCGCGTAAGAAGCGATGAGTCGCATTTATTTGCAATTTTATACAATGGTTTAGTGCTCATTTTATTTGCATTTAAATCATAGATGTAAAAGCATTTTTTATGTTTTTAATAAAAGTTTTAAAAACAGTTTTCAATGTTTTTAAAAAAAATTTAATGTTTTTTTTTATTTTTCTATGTTTTAAATGTTTTTTTGTGTTTTAATGTCGTGTTTTTTGTTCTTGTTAAAACATAAACGTACAAAATTACAAGTATGATTTATTTCTCATGGGCAAATTGTGTTCAGCTGTTTTTTGATCTGTACATTCAGTACATTCCGGTTTTTAATCTTTACAAATGGTAGGTTTTTGTTTTTAATTATCAGAGTTAGATATTTTTTGCATGTATAATGGCAAAAAAGTAGCGATTGGAAACATCTGTACTTTAGTGTTTTTATGCATGTTTTTATAATGCTTTTTGTTTATAAAAGTGAAAAAAACATGTTGTGATGTTTTTGTTTGCAAATCAATGTTTTTTAACATCTGTGATTTAAATCAACTGACCTATGTATAACCTGCATTAAAAATATTCACACAAAAATCGCAGTGAGGCTACAAAGCACATCCGGACAATAGTAACCCCTATAGACAATCTGAAACAGATATGCCAAATATTAACAGATCTGAATAATGGGGTGTTTACACGATCCAGCAAACGTCCAGCAAACTTACAGCAAATGTATTCAAAATACACGTTCTAATGCTGGACGTTTGCTGGAACGTGGAAGTTTGCTGGACATTTGCTGGATCGTGTAAACACCTTATGAAGTTTCTCACGCTTGATCCCCGCTCAATCTGTGAAGTAAACATAAAATTTCGTGAAGAAATGATGCTTGATAGTAGAGTTTTTTTTTAATTTTTAAATATCGATAACATGATGTTAATGCAATCATTTGCCCAGTTTTCCGCAAAAAGTCGTATTTTAATTGAAGTGTTTACAAAATTTTCCAACAAGCAGTGGACACTGTCTGGATTAATTAAACACTGTTGCGACTTCACTTATCAACAGAACAACGCGCCTGACCTCATAAGGGCATGAGACAATGCAGCAATTAAACTGCAAAGACCCCAAACTTCATCACGCCAACTCTGTGGCCAACCAACCCGGTTGAGCATCAAATTTGGGGGAACAGAGGCCACAGGAGCGTGTCTACCGCAGCGGGATTCACGATGTCGACCAGCTGAAGTTGCGCCTGATCGAAGAGTGCGAACATTTCCAGCAGGCGATCATCGGTGAAGCGGTCAAGCAGTTTCAAGCCCACGTCTTAAACTTTGCCCCGGGCACACGGAGAACATTGTGAATACAGACTTTAGGTGTGTTTGACATTAAATTTTGCACAGACATGCAGTATGACAGTCACGTCACGGTCACCACATTTTCGTGCTGTTGCTTAATACAGTGCACTGCGTTTTGGGATGACCACGTGACCTCACTAAACCCACTGGAATTATTGTTTGCCTTTATGGTTTTCGTTCAAAAATGGCTGTTCATTGTTAGTTTGATGTCTCGCTGCTAGTGTAAAATTTTGCGGAAATCTGCCGTTGTCTGTTAGAGTTACGGACAGAGAGCAAAGTCAGTTGTTTTATAAGAATGCTGAATAATCATACAGCATTAGTCAAAGTTGTTTGCACCATTTGTATCACATTTTTGACGGAAATCACGGTCGCGTTTAGTGTTGTGCAGCAAATTGCCACTTTATAGGCAGAATACACATATAGGCCTACATGTTATTAAAACTATCACATAAGTTCCACTAGCATGAACACAGCTTTACCGTTTAAGCCTTGCGAATTTGTCGACTAAAAACTGACATGTCACGCTCGCGCGCACACATAATCCATAATCCAGATTCGTTATGACTTTTTTGCCGATACCGAATTCAGCGAAATCGATTATTTGGTGGAACTGCGCATCTCTACAGTGTTGTAATCTGTACGCAAGTGCCGACGGCGGTTTCGTGACGATTAGTACTCGATCAACTCCAGCGGTCAACATATTACATGTACACGCTGCCAATATACTGCTGCTGCAGGGCTTGACTAGAGTTTTGTCGATTTCGGATAATTACTAGCAATGCTGGGTAATAAAACTCAGCGAAAACAGCACGATTAACGCCGCGGCTTTTATCTAGCAGACAGGTTTTTTTAAAAAAACTATATTCCAAGCCGTGGTTACATGCTAAACAACAAGAGCGTTTGGAAAAAACCGCGCTAATGTTTTGTCATTTTCTGCGTTTTATTTCTACGTATGCCTTAGCACGTTAATCATTTGCACAAATTGTTTAAAACGTTGAGCAAATCATGCTTACATGTTAAACATGCACTTTTATTTGCTGTTAATTAATACACGAGGCTAAGTGACACGAAGTGACACTGCCTGTAGGCTATGCATTTTACACAACATGGCTGCAAATATTTTGTACAACTAATTACACGTATCTCCACTCACCATCAAAGATACAGCAGACACAGAACAGAGAGAGCAAAAATACGAAACGTTCGCACGATATTTTTGCAAAAAGTTTGTACACGTTGGCGTAACTACCGACCTATGCTTTAAATTTGTAACGCATCGCTAAGTTGGCTGAACTCAGTTGCACATACACGGTGTTTCATAAAAAGGCACCTTTTTTCTTTCTTTCATAATTCAGTCAAATAATGGTCAACAATTTGTTCAAATATTTTGAATTTGTATTTCTTCAGCTACATCTGGTAAAAAAAATTCATGCAAATTGATCGCCATTCGACTGAGTTATAAAAGCAACAAAAAGGGTGTCTTTTATGAAACACCGTGAATTAATGTAAATGCAATACAGTTTAATACCGTGATATCTCGATAGGCTGCTGCTGCTGCTGCTGCATTTGGCCACAACAACTATACAAGCGAGTCGCATCAGTTAATGAATACATCAAACTATGGAAGAAGTTTTCTAATGAACGCAGGCCCGTCAACAGCTGCATGCACATTCTTGCTCGGCCCTTGTGGGAAATTTTTTTCACATTTTTCTTTTCAAAATGGCGCATTCTGGTGTACTTTATATTTTGGAGCGAGCGGCAGGGCCCCAAACGTCGCAAGACCCGGGGCAATTTATCCCCTACCACACCCTCTCGACGAACTTGAATAAACGATCAATGTATACATGACGTTACATTTCAATAGTCACAAGACTATAATGGCAGGAGTAATGTGAATCGATCGTAATAACACTGTGATCGACCGTGATGTCTCCTCTGACGCAAGGAAAAAGCTAAAAGCCTACAAGCTACAACTTAATGAAGAAAATGGCTAGAAATTTCGTTCAAAGCTCTTTCTCGCACCGATGAATAAACTTCGTCAATAAATAGCCTATATCTGGAAGTGATACTGAGCAAACGCGTCTAAGCTGGAATGACAGTTTTTGATTCTTGTTCTTAAAGCAATATAACAGGAAATTTATACGTAGATCCATGTATAAAAAGTGATCGGTCGGCAGCTATTCTTATTCGTTCAAAAAAACTTAAATCTTAAGTAACTGCGTGATACTGGTAAAAGTGACACAAGCTTCTTCTGTTTATAGTGGACTGTTGTAAATGAGGGATAATAACGAATAAAACAATTATTGTTGACTAAATTCAAGAACCGTGGAGCCCGTAAAGCAATTGTTACTTTTGCTAGTAGGCATCTGCTAGCATGGCGGGCGAGTTCAGTCAACATTGGATTGACCTGTTAGCACGATGACAACCGTACGTGACAACAGCAGCAGCAGCAGGACATGACAGACACAAAGACATTCGTTCGTGTGACTGCAAACAATGCCCGTGCTGACTGACACTCTGCGTGTGATCGACCGTGAACAGACGGAACGGAAGCCGAATGACTCACTCGATCAACACTTTGTTGTTCCATTTCCATGTCTTCCTCGCATCGCTGCACTCCACTGTCGCAATGACAGCCATATGCCACGCTCTTTCAGCAACCAGAATCAATACAGATCTGTGCCTGCTGTTGTCCGCCAGTTAATTCTTCAATGCGTGCTACTTCTTTGGACTTGTTGTGCTTAAGATAGAAACTCGCTAAGTCTATAGTTTTTAACTTTTTATCTTATATTTTATTGGCTACACATAATCGGTTTTGACCCTGTGTTGGCCACACAGCCAGTATATTTTTCAGCGAGTTGTGAGCTTACAACGACAACACCCACACGAAACAGCTGAGAACCGGTCCAAGCGTTTAAATGTATTTTAGCGACACTTTAAGCAGCCGAAATCTTTTAAACGTTTTCTGCAAATGTTTTGCATTATACGAAACTACGCCTAAAATGTTCGAAAAACTGTTTCAGGTCGTCGCCGGACATTTGCAGTAAGCGTTTGAAAACGTTTAGCAATGTTTGCGCGGCAAACGTGAAACATCTGCGCAACATTTTTTGCAAATTTTTTTCTAAACGTAGCCACGGCCTCGTTGAAGGAGACTCGAGGTGTTTGTGCAACTCCTGTTAAACAATTTTATCGAAAACGGCAGTGTTGCATTTGAAAGATTTCTACGGCGTCAGCTAGTTAGACATCATGACGATTTGTCACACCATCTGTCAACAACAATGACAGTATAAGTTATTGCGTCAGCTGCGAATGAAGAATTCACTGCTTACCGTGAACAATTCAGCAGCAGACGTCTTGCAAACGACAAGCAGTCACCCACACGGAGTAAAGTCAGTTGAAATAAAACGATTATCAGTGCAGAGTAAAAACAACGCCGGTTGTCTCTCTCTCGTATTGTCAGAAATGACGTGGAACGCTCGGTCGCTGATTGCTGGCTGGCCTGAATGCTTCGAGCACAGTTGGCAAGCAAGATGGCGCCTCTAGCTACCAGCTGCGGCTGCTGCTGCTGCTGCTGCTGTCGCCGGCTGGCTAGTTGCCATAGCAACGCACCCGTGTCATTAGCATCGCGCGACAAGATGGCGTAGCCAATACGTTCCCTTCAACCCGGATTATTTATCGACGGGTTGAAAAACAACTCCAATGCGTGGTGCTCCGACGAAGTTTGCAAATCGCCCAATATCTGATGTAATTGTGAAGTTTTTTTGGACAACCATGTATTATAAGCCTAGCAGCAGTGCAGTGCTATTCGTTAGAATCAGAATAACTGGGAGCAAGTTGGGCAATTAACATAACTTGCTGATTTCTGGCGTCGGCTAGAACAAATCTTAATTAATAGCCGTTTGATGTGAGTCAAGAACTGTGGAATGTGAATAAAAACTGGCAAATATTGCAATACCCGTAAAAAGATCGTCACGACGTTACAGTTTTGCAAGTAAAACACCGTAACAAAAATTTGCTAGAAATTTCACAAACTAATGCAGGTAAATAAAGCCTGTTAAGCTTATGTAGACTTATCATAAAAAACCTAACATATTTTGAAACCGGTTAAAGTGCCTTCTTTAGACTATAAATTTGCGTATAGCTTGTCTTATATGCACTCGACTTCAAACTTTACCAAAAAGATTTGCACGTAATCTTTTACTTGCTTTTATGGGAATTGAAACGTGACTAGTAATTGAAAGTTATCTATAGTCAGTCACATTCAACAGTCTGCGACATATACTCCGACATTTCGTCTGTCGTCATTTTGGCCATCTACTAGCATTATCGTCCGCCGACGCGCAAAAAATATTCGCCACTGCGTCATCTTCGCGTGACTTTTTAAAAAACATTTAAGCAGTACTTTCACTACAATCGCGAAAAATTTGCAAAACAATTTCGCACATCTGTTTTTATGGACGGTGGCTGATCATGATCCTTATTATTTTATGCCCACCGTAACTACTCGTATTGTTTTTCGTGATGTCTGCTGCTTCAGAAGTTCCTTAAAAACCGTAGTGTAGGCCTCTATGTATGGAAAGGCTCTTTCTGTTCGTCGGAACACTGGCTCATTTTGTAAGCTTTTCTGCCCCTACATTTAGCCCTACTTGCTGTATATCTAACTCTTCTGTTTCGTGCTCGAGAAATAATGCCAAATGTTAAATTTAGTTTTATACAGCGCATTACCGTAAAAACGTCTAATACGCTGGACACACTAATAATAATTCTGCGAGAACATAAACGTCTTCAGCGATTGTCTAAAAATATCAGTTAACTACATTGGAAACCAGCTGCGATGTCCGTTCGCCAGGCGTTAATTGTGTGTGCTTGTGGCTGCCTTTGAAGCAAAATGCTGAAGTTTTTTTCGCCATCACAGGCAGTAGAAACAATACAAAAAAGATAGGCAAAAATAAAGATAGGCTCTACCTATATATAATATCTGTAGTCATAATGACGGCCGAGTGTCGAGAGCTTCACCCGCTTCACTGCTGTCCGCACGTTGGTCGATTGGTTCTGCCACCTAGTGAATTGAAACACAACATTACCTTGTGTTGCGATCGTGTGTTGACGTGTCCTCATATTCTGCTAGAGACTCTTGCACACTGAATGTAGGATATAAAACGATCACTAGTAATAGTTTTTTTTTCTGTCCATGATTTGCAAAATACGACCTGTGATGTAAAAAGACACAGTAGTGACATCAGTAAATGCATACGATTGTAATTTTGTAACCATACTGGTTTAGAAAGGCTGCAATTAATTGATCGTCCTTTTTAATTTGAATATTGCATGATTTGCATCCTTAGCGATATTTTAATGCCTTCTGGGCCTATAAAAAAATTCATACGCGGTATGAGTAATTTGCTGCAACTAAAAATTGTTATTGTTAGCATTTTTATACGGAAATTGAGTAACTTATTTCCCCTGGACATGTTCTTCCCGGACGTTCCCCCCTCCCTATACTGTTACATGAGAATCGATCGAGCGCTAGATAGTGGCATAATTTTCAGTGTCAGCATAGTGAAAGAATGCAGCAAACATCAAATACTCTTGTGTTATCATTAACAGGCCTAAATAGTATGTCAAACAAAGAGCAAGTCTCAAGAAGATGTGATGGCCCGCGGCTCGCTAGTTTGATTGACCAAGCTGAATTAATCTATTTGTCCTTGCAATCAGTGTTCTATTGAATTAGTGTTAGTTGTTTTTATTTCACTTCAAGCGCAGCTGCAGGTCCAGTCCAGCTAAACTGTCGTGCTTCTTCTTTGCGCGTGACGCTTGTCAGTTTCTGGAAACGTTGCGCAAATAAAATGATGTATCGGTAGCTAGGCGTTAAATATAAGAAACGTGATTAAGGAACACGATCAACTTGTATCAGTTGTATTTTTTGTCTATGCCTTGCTTTATATTCTTCATCCATTTCTTCGGTTGTGTTCCAGCTCTTCCTCCTCTCAATTGTAGAGCAGTTCTTCACTTTTACACGCAGCATTTTACTTCTTATCCTTGAAACCTGCCGAACCACGCCAATCTTCGCTGTGTTATTCTGTCAACTGATAGTCTGATAGTGTGGCAAAAAAAATTTAAAGTGTCAGCCTAGTGCCGCCATATTGTGCGGGGCATCGGTCTACAGCAGCTGCGCAATCGTGCAATGCAGCGATGCAGTGGCGTGACGTCACAATAGCAATGACGTCATGCATTGTGAGTCACTGGTGTGCACACACTAACACGAAGACACCAACACACATTCACAGGCAGATAGAAATGATTACTTGATATCCGCTACGTTCACTTTGGCGGAGATAAAAGCTGTATTTTTGATGGCCTACCTAGGTCTAACGTGTTAGATGTCAAATTAGATAGCTTATTCCGGAGCACGAAAAACAATTAACACTCTTTCGAAGTTTTCGTCTGCCGTGCAGTCAGCAAAAATAAAACAAATTGCTAACAGCTACAGCACTCAAACCGTGGTAAACTTGAGTACGAAATTAGCGTATTTATAATAAGCTATAGGCCTACATATCTATGGGCTCGTCCAACCAACCAAAACCACTAGGCCATCAAAACACAGCTAAAACTTGGAAAATTTTGGCTTAGCTGTCTTTTTGCAGGCTTAGCGATCGCGGATGACGGCGACGCATGCAGGAAACGGCAGTTTCGTCTTACGGCTAGAACTAATCGACAGCAGCTGAAGCAGAATGTCGTCGCGGCTTACACGTAAAGCAGGTAACCAACTGGCTGTGATGACGAGAGTCGCCGTAATGGCTGCAGACGTCTGGGGCTATAGTGTGTGCTGTGTCCGGAAATTGTCACGACAACAAAAAACATTTATTCATTCATTCGATTTGCCAAGTCCATCTCTCCGTCTGTCTGTCTGTCTGTCTGTGCCTGTGTGAGTGGTCTACTGTTTCCATTTCTCGCTCGAATGCATCACGTCGTCTTTGCCAGCTGTGACCTTCATGTAGCAAAACAGTACGTTACAGTACGTTTATTGTTGCAGTAAATTTGCAACGCAAAAAAATACATCTGACGTTGTGGTTGTGCAAAGTCATTACATTGTTCATTTGTTATTTTATTCGTTTACTACGTTAAAATATAAAAAAGACTGTGCAAACTTTGTTTATGAAGTTTACTTTACTTTGACGTCACTAGCAACAAGATGGACCACTGTTGTATTCTATACCCGTTACTCATTACAGCACCAAGTTTTTGAATGTACAGAATCACGATGTTGTCCTTCAATAAAATTCGTAACTATACAACAGTAAAAAATACCAAAATCCGCTTAGCTTTTTTATTTAGCAAAGAACAGGTAATAAGTGAATATAGTTTTGCGTTAAAATTCCGAGCTGTTGCTGAAGAAATGGCGAACAGCATAGTCGCGTTACATGCAATAATAGGCATATCTCATTTGGATAAGTCTATCCAAATGAGATATGCCTATTATTGCATGTAACGCGACTATGTTGTGACCTATGCAAGTTGTGGGCGGGTTCATCTTGGGTTGAACTCAGATGTGACATTTTAAAATATTAATTAACCATCACTCATGGCGCGTTTCATATTATATAGTGCCGTGTCACTCACCCATGGACACTAAACCCGGCCGCCGCGAAATATTATAGGCCTATACGGCTTGCAGCCGGTTTTCAAAAGCGTTCGGCGACGCCGGCGTCATATCAGATGCAATCTCACATGGCGATTTTAATCGCATATTGTATCGGTATGAAAAAAGACCATCAAACATTGCTAAATTTTGCAATTCTTGCTGGAAAATGGCAAAACCCACCTTTTTATATAAAGTCGCCTGTAAAAATTTTTTATTCTGGAACCAAAGGGGGTGCGGGCATCGCACCGTGACCCCCCCCCCTTAAATACGCCACTGATCGCAGTTATGTTCAGTTTATTTCTGTCGCTTTGTACAAGCCTTGAAAGATAGAGGACGAATATGATAGAGTGACAGCATTGTCAACAAGTCTAGCTGCAAAACGTATACCACTAATATCATAATTCGCTGTCAACAAAATAAAAATAAAATTTTAGTTAAGCGCGATTTAATAATAGGCCTATAGAAGTAATCACAAATAGTTATTTTTTTTGGTTTATAATTTTGTCACCAATAATTATTGTTATAAGAAAAACTCCTGCAAGAAGCGATCAGAAAATCAATCGCCAGTTTCTGTAAGCGGCAATGCGCGCTTGCATTAACGCAAAAAGGCAGACACTTTAGACTTTTAAGCTGTGAAACGGTCTAGTAAAACTAGTGAGTGGCATTTCTGTTTTAGCGACAAATAACTAATGCTTTTCTGCATTTATAATGTGTCGTGTGTCTAAAATAGCTTGATAGTTGGCTGTAGCCTGACCGATTTGTCTTCGCATTTGAAAAAAAGTCGTCTTTTATGTTAAAAGCTGAGCTACTTTTAAGCAATCGAAGTCGAGACAATAAAATTTGCTAGAATAATGACAAATATTTTCTGAAAATTAAAAAGTATATTAAACTATTCCGAAAATATATATAATCTGTTCAAGGGGATATATATATGTGAGTTTATTTCGCAAAAATGCAGACAATTAAAAATAGTAAAAACACACATCATACGGGCAATAGTACATACAGTTAAGCCTACACACAAGCTAAAGCAAAAAATTTCAGGTTGACACGATGTCTTATACAAGAAATATTACTATGTGGGGTAACATCAGCAAATTGACACAGTTTGACATATTGATTGGACTGCATAAACAATCTCATCACAGTGACTATAACGCTATTGTCCGAAAACAGCAAAACAATAACATACGTAAAAACTACTTTTATTAATGAAAGGGTTAATGAAACCTTTCACAAAATTTGCAGGTTTGAGACAATGCATATGACGTTGAGGTGGCAAGTTGCAAACACGACAAGCCTCTAGAGTTATTAACTGGCGTATTCCCTAATTCCATCCATTACACACGTTAATGAAACTGCGCCACGTGCAGACGCTTCGTAGACTGGCGTTATATTATGGTGTTGAGCCGCCCGCACATGGGAAATAAAACGAAAGTAAAGCGGAAATAAAGCGATGCCGTTCTAGTTCTATCTCCGTAGCTTTATTTCTGTTTTATTTCACGTTTGCGGATATCCTAACGATCGCTTGACGTCGACACATCACGAAGCAAACTTGTTCGTTTCCGCTTTCGACGTTGACCGACGAACGTAGTTACGTAAGTGCATTAGTTTCTGTGGACCGCCATGGCATGCAGATCCAGACGCAATTAAGTTATATAGCTGTTAATTGGCAGCTGCCATGTCTTGCTTCTATTACATCCTGTCTGTCTGTCTAATACCCCGTTTGCACGAGGAAGCATACATGAAGCGCGCATGAGGCACAATTAGAGCTAGCTTCGTGAATGTTTGCAATACACCGTTATCAAGCCAGCTATGAGTGCACGACAAAAATAAATGGCACTGACTTGTAAAATTTTTTCGCTGTTAAAATCAGGAAAGAATTTATAGTGGTAGTCTCAGTGTCTTGTGCAGATTTCAAATCAGACTACGATCGTCAGAAGTTGAGCGTCCCACTCTCAGTCACAAATTTAGTCTAGATTGTGAGCTATAGGAGTCTAAGTAAACGTACACGTTCTGTTACTCACGGTGTACATAAATTTATTGTGAGATTTATAATAAATTTAAGCTCATCGCGAGCCATAAAAAACGTGCCAGTGCACATCGATCTCATTACTAAATCTGCATACTTAGTCTGCATAAAATAGCAGCGTTGAAGTTGTGAAGGGGCGATTAAAGTGTTTCAATCTGTACAACGTGCTCAAGAGTTTTGACTGAAATGCTCGCCCAGAAGCATTAACGACGTCGTTGCGTTTGCATATAGCCCGTTGACGACAGTCCGACTGTTCTTTTGTCTATGGAGATTTCGCACACATTCGATACCATCAGCAGCACCACACTTTTCGATCGCATCTGCGAACATTGGGATTTTCGACATTCACGGCATCGCTTTTAACTAATAGGATGTTTACACGATTCAGCAAACATCGAGCAGCTAGCTCGACGTTCTATGGTAATTAGCATGCTAATTAGGAGGGAGGGCGGGTTGTAGTTGGAAGGCCTATATAACACGTGATCAGTTATGGGCTAAGAGCTTAAGCCTAGGCCTACATTTGAGCCAGGGGCGGGGTTCCAATAGATCTGCTTGAGCCAGCTTGATGTTTGCTCGATGTTTGCTCGATCGTGTAAACACCCTATAAGTGCAATATCGGCATCAGTAGGCTTACGCCCCCGCTCCTCCTATGGATAGCCAGTGCTAATAGTCTTTGTCATCCAGCTGCACGTCTGCTGCATCTCACGGCAATTAGTTGCGTTCATTCTATTGCTGTTCGCCATGCGAACCTGGGCCCTACATCTCACCAGTCGGCAACATGGTCGCAGCTCACAGTCTGCGACCATCAATATGCTGACACCGTTGTAAGCCTGCCTACATGGCCATTCGACCGAAAAGCGCGCAGCTCTGGCGAGTTTCAATTAAATTCCCGCAAGAAGTCATAAATTGCACACCCGTCTTCAACGTGTGTTTGCTTTACGCCAGTTTAAAAAATAGCTACTCGACAGCTGACATTTTCAGTCGTTTTCTGAACGGCGACACGGGATATTTTTATTTTTTCCCTATTGATCAAAGTTAAACAAAGTCGCTATTCGTAGAGTTACTGAAAATGCCAGGCGTCGCGTATAACAATTCTGAAACCGCTTTGAAATTAGCAAACATCTGCCACACAGGATAACACTCTGCAGTGTACCACGTTAGGCTATGCATTTTATATATATATATATATATATATATATAT
>Ga0209367_1003857_pt1 | contig 20524 bp, 14 predicted proteins | sample WorMetLIZISLAND2_FD_187412 | JGI IMG/M metagenome (GOLD analysis project Ga0209367, IMG submission 187412) | Marine gutless worms symbiont microbial communities from Max Planck institute for Marine Microbiology, Germany - Olavius geniculatus... ...
ACATGCCCGCCCGCCCGCTGTCTTACCGGTATGTACAGCATTTGCTGGCAGCCCGCCACTCGCACACGGAACAGCTAGAAGTCAAAGAAGAGATAGACAAAACGTAACTATGAGCTCAGCTTAGTCGTTAGCGAGTGTAGACGACAATGGCAAAGCGTCATACCGCATACGTTTTACGATGTCAAATGCGAAAGACACGGCGCACCGCTTGCGAGCGACGACATCGGCGACGATCAACGGAGCAAGCATTCTGACGACGACAGATCGGGTTTGACACGGTCCATTCAGTATTGTGCTGTAGGCCTAAGCCTGTGCTTATTGTGAAGTTTATTGTTTTTTAATAATTCACATTAATCCATGAGGACGTTTTGCAGCTTGCTAAACTTTATTTTTGGCTAAAACAACTGTGATTTTCTGCGTTTCCAAATTTCAGAAAAATGGGCGAATTTGCGGCTTTCATTGAACGTTCAAAAGCAAAAAGTGTTTCAGCTTCAGGATGGCTTCGCCCCCTGGCCCCCCAACCAGGGCTCTGCCCCTGGACCCCACTGGGGGCCCCCAGAACCCCATTATAGGCTCGCGCTCTGCGCGCTCGCCATGGCCCCCTTTGCCAAATCCTAAATACGCCACTGGTCGCAACTCTGTTTCAGCAGGTGTGCCTGCAGAATTTTAGAAAAAGTGGCATTTTTTTAAACGGACGACCCCTTCGGCAATATCTGACCTAGGCTATAGCACGGCAGCGTACATGGGTCTGCATGCAAAATTTCACCGCCGTACGTAGTGCCGTTACAAAGTTATTGGTAATGGTGACTGTCAAATAGGCCTATAGTATAGACAAGCGAACAGGGAGCGTAGTCAGGTCGCTATATTACGCTCCCTGTCCGCTTGATCTTTGCCATAGTATCGGCCTGCGGCCTCCATTTTCGGCCCTCCAGGCCTCAACTCGGCCTGCGGCCTCGATTTCTGCCTGCGGTCTTAATTTTTAGCCTTTCGGGCTTCATCTTGGCCCGCGGCCTCAAAACACAGCGCTGCAGCGTACGTGTACTACTTACTCTGCAGCGTAGCCGCTATATATCTATAATGATGTTGATGATGCGTCACCATGGCGACGACGTCTAGGCCTATATGACGTCACAGCCAATCGCAGTCCAAACTGAAACATCCCTATTCTATAGAATAGAGAGCTGACCGCCCAGTAGGCCTACAAAATTTGACAGTGTGTTAGGGAGGGTTGAGAAAACAGTTAAGGAAAGGGTAGACCCCTCAAATCCCTGGGCAATTCAAACACTGACTTTACACAACGTAGAAGGCCTGACTGGGTAAATAACGAGCCACGATTTTTAGGCAAAAGCGATCTACAGCAAGCGGTTTCACCTATTGCTACCCATTTCTTAATTCATAGCGTTGTCTGTCGTCTGTCCGTCCGTCACACTCGTGCACCATGTTTTAACTGTTCGAAAGATTTGCATGCAGGGCCGAATTTAGGGGTGGGTGGTTTAACGGGTTTAACTCCTTTCCGAAATGTTGGGAATTTAATGTGACAATTCTGCGTACAACAGTTCAAAAACTTTTGTGCTCTTCGCTCACAGATTATTTGTGCCTCCACTTTCAAATTTGTTTCGCTGCCCTTGTTTGCCTTTATTGTTTATACTGCATGCACTAAACTTTGTCAGTTAATGATAACGTGTTAAATAAACGTGCAAACGTGACACATCAAGTTCAATTAAAATCAGCAACACAACTTCGCAAACTGTACTTCGCAGTTTTTTTTCGTTCAGACGAAGCACAACTACTAAGCAACTATGGTATTAGAGTCTTTAACTAATCAAAACCGTCCATTTGCTGACTGACATTATTCAAAGTTTTATCAGCGACAGCTACAAAATGGAATCAATACACTTTGATGAAAATTGTCCAAACAAAACACACGCAAACAGATGCATAAATGTCATGGTAAACGCATCACTGACAAAAGAATTTTAGCATCACTTCAAGCTCAATTAAATCATCAACGACGCTGCTAAAATTACTACTACCCTACTGCACAAGCAAAGCACACAATACAAACAAGTACAATCTTTTATTGCTTTGGCACTTTGCAATAATCCATGTGTGATGACACGTTTAATGAATGAAGATTTGATAATATAGCATACATTACAAACATGGACAGACAAACGACTTGAAGTTCGCACTTTGCACGACATGACATGCATGCATCATGCAGCAGAAAGTCATGCTTAACAACATCAGGCAAAATTAATTAAGGCCTATCAAATCATACGCAAAACACCAATTAATGGTAAACAGCAACAGTTGTAAACCATTAAAACAATCATAATGAAAGTTATCATTTTAAATAAAAACAAATCAAAAACATACAAAACAAGAATACCAGCACTTTTACACAGTTAACAACTTTTCCAAATTCACTATAATTTCTTTACTTACTAGGTTACCCATTCAACCATGTAAATTTACCATATGTTTGCCAAAAAATTTTCACACTTAGAAATGCATGGAACACCTGGCAAGCCAACACAAGTCACGCAACTAATAAGTATCTAATGACTAATGTCTACTCTACTTGCTATCTACTTTAGTATGTATGCAAAGATCTCGTCTACTGAAACCCACAACTTGCATTATTCTGCATTCAATTAATAGAGTTTGGAATTATGAATGCGGAAGGAACAATAGCACTGAGCAATTCTTCGAACGTAGGCCTTGACCTTGGCTCAGCTGCCCAGCATCTCTCAATCAGGGACTTCACTGCTGGCGGTGTCTTCTGGCTCACTGTTGGACGTTTGCCCTGCTTAGCATAATTAGCAGCTCCGAATGGACCACGACCTGCGAAGTTGGCATACTGGTCGAAATAAGGTTCTTCTTCACAGATGACTTCATTCAGGATGACACCAAAAGAAAAGACGTCACTGGAGTAGTCTGGTGGCTTTGTTGAGTCCAGAAGCTCTGGAGCCATGTATCCAGCAGTGCCTGCAACACTCACTCTTTCCTCATCATCTTCTCCGAGCTGACGAGAAGCCACTGTACTTGAAGCCTCTCAGCCTTGACAGACCAAAATCAGTGATCTTGGCCACGTAATCAGTGGTTACAAGAAAGTTCTGCGGCTTCAGGTCGCCGTGAACAATTTGTGATGAATGAAGCTGCCGCATTCCACCAACTATGCCAAGAATGAGATTTTTCTTGATTCTGCCATCAGTCATCTTTGCCTCAACTTCTGGATCCTCACAATAGTGCAGCAGATAGGAGAGGCTGCCTCGTGGCACCAGTTCCATCACAATACATGGAGGATTCAGGCAGTAACCATACAACTTCACCAAATTGTGGTGACTGCCCAGGTTTGCCAGTATGACAACCTCTCTGCGAAATGCATCCTTTTCCTTCTTTGTCAGCTGATCAAGATGTAGTTTCTTCACAGCTACATCCTCACCATTCCACTGTCCTTTTAGAACAACACCGAAAGAACCTCTCCCAAGTTCACTGCTTTCACCAGCTTTTATCTTAAGGCTGCAGTAATCAATATCAGGAATGCCGTCTGGAATGGTTGCCTTGAAATCTTCAACGAAACTGGACTGACCACGACATTCATCATAGAGGGATGGTGTCACCAGGATAGGAGTTGGTTCAAAAGCAGGCACTGACATTTTTCGTTGTGCCTCAACAAGACCATAAAACAAATCATCCGTGATGCGATTGCGCCAGTAATCATCACGATGCTGCACCTTACGAGATTCATGGCTTGCAAATGCACGACCAATGGCTGTTTTCAAATCCACCGAACCATCTTTCTTTGTTGGAACCCAAGCTGGCAGAGCACCTGTCACACATGCTGAAGCCTCACCCGCCACCCAGTTTTTGGCAGCTGTCGTTCTCATATCAGGCATACCATCCTTTTTCTTAGGCACATAATCTGGAATTCTGGACAATTTATGTTGAACAACTGGCTTTGAACCAGAACTGGTGCCATGCGCTTCTTGCCTAGAAGAACGATATCGCATGTCTAAGCTACCATCCTTCTTGTAATGAAGGTCGGATGATGGATCATTCACTCTCATTTGGCAGAAGTTGTCTGACAGGCCTGCAGCTTGTTTAGAGGAACTGTATCTCATATCCAATGACCCATCTTTCTTGTAGTGAAGTCCAGAAATACTTTCACCAGAGTAAGATGAAGATGATTTGTAGCTACTTCCTGGAGTTCCACAAGCAGCTGCCTCTTTTGATGATGAATAACGCATGTCCAAAGATCCATCCTTTTTGAAATGAAGCCCACTGCCACCAGATGGTGATGAATCCAAACTGTATGATGAACCAGAATAACCAGAAGAAGATTGAGAACAAGATGAGCTATACCCACCACCACCAGATGACATTGCCTGCTTTGATGAATTGTATCTCATGTCCAACGACCCATCTTTCTTGTAGTGGAGACCCGACATTGGCAGTTTTTTTTATTTCGCCTAAACAAACACACAAATAACATCTCTATATCAAAATTTACTACTTTTTCAATCTGTTCTTACAAATCAACCAAAAATGATTTCGTTTGAAAGAAAAACAGCTACACACCGGTACTGAAATTATATGACTCACTTATACTCTTGCAAAGTGAACATCTGAGCAGCAATTAACAGAAGTCTGACTCTCGGACAGTTGCAGATCAAGGATTTCTGAAAGAGGAATGTCGAGTACCAAAACGGTGAGCCTATAATGGGGGTCAGCAGGCATAGCCCCAGTGGGGTTCAGGAGCAAAGCCCACCCCTGGTTAGCCTCCCTGAACCTAAGAGCAATTAAAAATTAAACGAGCATTTATGAGCTCTGGGTTGGTTCGAACCTGTATGCGGGGCTGTGGCTGCATCCCCCTTTGCCCATGGGCGGCGCCAAAGGGGGAGAACGAAGCATTGGGGGCACCTGCCCCCATGCCCTCTCTCTCATTCTCGGTCAGGGAGAGGGGGACGTGGGCGGGTCACTGCCCCGATCCATTCGAGGAAGCCCCCATGCCCTTGCCCTTGCCCCTCAGCTCCCCAGGAGATATTATGATAGTGATAATGTGTCCTCTAGTAACCATACACATGCCAAGTTGTGACTTATTAAACGTCGTTTTTGCAAGATAACACTTATAATTATCAGTAATTTTTTGGCGTTTCCAAATATTAAAAAGTAGACATATTTGCAGCTTCCATTGCATCTCCAAAAGCTGAAAGTGTTTCAGCTTCAGAAGGCTTTGCCCCCCCTTCCCCTGACCCTGCTCTGCCCTGGATCCCGCTACATCTTCTCAATGCACATAACAACTGAAATAAAGATCGACATTGGGCCCACACACAAAGTATTTATTGCCCCATGTCACGTGCCCTGGCCTTTGCCCCCCCCTGCTTAGTGATTGCAATCCTGGGATTGAATTCTCAATCCTGAGATTTGAGATTAAGAAATTCGTAATCCTGGGATCCCACTTCAGGATCAGGCTTACAGATTGGTCATCAATTTGGTATTCACAGTTGACTTATTTCATGCATAGGATGTTGTGTAGGCCCCTAAAAAAGGTATGTCTGCACTGTACAGAGTGACGATGACTGTCAAAATACACATTACAGTACGCAGCAAGAAGTAGTACTCTGGCGATCATAAAACATTTTATTCATCAGACGGCTAAAATTCTTATTTCTATCATTTGACATGCGAAAGAAGTACAATTTTTAACAAATTTTTGTAATTCCAAAATCCCGGGATTGGGACGCCGCCAATCCCGAAATTCAGAATTGGCAAAAACAGATGGGATCTTGGATCCTGGGATTGCAATACCCCTGTTGCCTCCCCCAGCTTCAAATTCCTAGCGCCGCCCATGCCTTTGCCTAGACTACAGGGTGGGCCAAAAAAAAATTGCACCATTTTTTGTACACCTTATAATTTCACCAAATATTAACCGATTTTCAAAATTTTTTCACTGTCAAAATCAGCAGACAAATTGTAATAAAACTATCACTACAGATCCCACCACACCTCAAATGTGTCACTACACTACACTACACTACCTTGTGAAATGTCAGTGTCTTAAGAGTAACAATTGGAAACAGAACAACTTCTGCAACAATATATTTTAAGAAATTAACAACAGAAACAATGTGCTTGTTGTCTCAGTTATTGTCTAAAAAGTCGTGTCTCACAGTTTTACATCAAATGTTTAAAGTGTCTGCTTTGCTGCTAGATGACACATCCAAGATGGCAACACCACTGACCAATGGCGCGATTAACCAAACGCTGTGGCAGTTTGCCCCACTCAGCGATGATCGCTTGCTTCAGCAGGTTAACTGTCATGAATCATCAACATTGAGAGGCCATCTGTTAAAGAACATTCCAAACAGTATAATTGACCAGATTTAAGACCAGGCTGTTTGGGGGCCACGTGCCAGGCTCGATCAACGTTGATCAGTGGCGTCGCCGCTTTGAGTGCATGGTCTGATATTTCACAAGGTAGTGTAGTGAGTTTCTAGTGACATACATGAAGTGTGGTGGGAGTTTTATCACAAATTGTCTCCTGATTCTGACAGTGAAAGAATTTTGAAAATCGGTTAGTATTTGATGAAATTATAAGGTGCACAAAAATGGTGTCATTTTTTGGGCCCACTCTGTATACACGGTGTTTCATAAAAAAGACCCTTTTTGTTTTTTTTCCTAATTTACTCAAATTATGAGCAATTTACATGAAATTTTTACCAGTTATAGCTGAAGAAATACTAATTCGAAATATTTGAACAAAATATAGCAGTTGATTAAATATCCTTTGCTAGTCGTGAGCTTAGATTTCGTTCGCACCGGGCCTTTGCACATGCATCGCTGTCGCATGCTCCCCTTTGCGTTAGCTGGGCTTAGGGAATGCAAACCCAACGGGTATTTTTCAAAGCCGGGTTTACGGGTTTGACCGCAAACTAGTGCATTATATGCATTAGCTTCAGTTGGGCCGATTCGTTCTATAGACTATGTTAAATTGAGGCTGCAGTGAGCTTTCGCTGTCTGAGTCTATAGCCCAGTGGTCAAGGACTCTGACTCGTATTTTGGAGATTGCTGGTTCGAATCGAGACTGACAATTTTATATATTTTTCTTCTGTCTGGAATTAATGTCATAAATTGCTATTTTGTTATTTTGTCATTTATTCAGTACGTGTTTGTTGTCTACAACAAGTTTTCATGGTTTATATTAAACATTGTATTTGTCATGTATAGAAATGATGTAAAGACAGTCGCAAGGCCGGCGCCATTTTTGGAGTACAGAAGTACAATTTCTGATTACGATTATATTTACGCTAAGGGATAGGGTTACAAGGCTCAGTATAGGGTTAAGGATAGGGTTATGGTTTATTGTTAGGTTTAGGTTTAGGGTTTTCGTAGTGCATTGTAGAAAATTATGTGATGACAGATGGATACCTTAATAAAGGTACAGCATTAGTGATTGAATTGTTTGGCGTGGTGGACGTCTTATGGTCAACACACGACGTCCGTGATATTTTGGCTTTTGCCAGGATTGAGACCGTGTGTTAATTGGCCTGCTGCCGTAAGGGCTCGGTGATTGGTCGGCACTGAGACGTGGTAAGATCTACAAATACGCAACCCGTACAGTGCCGGACTCGGACTCGTGTTTATGTAAACGCAGCCTTACCTAGCCTAATATTTAAGCCTTTCAATCTACGATTCTGAAATCTGAGCCGTGTATCACAAGGCTAAGCCTTACCCGGGTTTTCGGGGACCCGGTTGCATTCCCTTAGCTGGGCTTTCCTTAGCCTTGTCATACACAGCTCAGATCTCAGATACGTAGATTGAAAGGCTTAAACATTAGGCTAGCCTTTCCTTGTTCATGCTGACAACACCTGCATACATACCGGTACACTAGTCACTTTGTATTTTTGTACTCTTTACGAATACACGCACATAAGATGACAAGTTTTTGACAACTACCTTCTGAAATCGAAACTAGCACTTTCCACAAGCACGCGCTTCTGGATAGAAATTCCCGGAAGTCGGAAAGTTCGCTGAAAACGTGTGTACACGCGTTATTGGGGTTATTCAATTTAGCGAAACCGAAACTGGTTTCGGTTTTGTTTAGCCTTTAAATCGATTCGCAAATAAGTGGCAAAATAATAATCGTGTGCTTTAGCGTAATATTACAAAAAAACTTGAAAGAAAATAAAAAAGTAGTAGAAGAAAAGAAATAAATGGTGCAGTGGCGTTTTTTCAGTAAATCATCATGGGGGTCACTCTCAGTCTCAGCCACGTAAAGTATGGTCAGCCTGGTCAGGCTGCAGCAGCTAGTAACACTGTTTCAAAGATAAGATTTACAAAGAAAAAAAATTAAAATTAAAATTCTTTGCCGCGGGAGTCCATAGACCCTTCCAGCCCTCCCCCTAAATGGCGCTTCTGAAAATGAAAAAGGTCGATGCAGATCGAAATCGCCGACTTGAATTCGAAGCGCACAGCCTCAGCTTCTTCGCTAGCTGCAGGTACCGTAATGCTATATGATGGGCCAACGTCAGTTATTGCGTAAGTTTTGTTAAAAGGACTTATTTAGTTTTAGACTAAAAAATCTTGATCGACTTTGGCTTTGGGATTTGGGTTAATTTACGAGCTAAGTTTAGACTAAAGTTTTAAACCAAAGTCAAGATCTAGTGGATGCTATAAAGCCAAATTTAACATTGGCTTTGGTTTCAACAAAACTTGTCAAAACTCACCCATTAACATCTTTCGACATCGAAACGATATTTCGATATTGCGAATTTGCGACATATTGACCCATCTCCACACATACACAGTGAAAGACCATAGATAATATTGACAATATGGCTGACGTGATGTGTAGTTGTTGTTGGACGGAAGACGCGAAAAACCAGCGGTTTGCCAGTCGAGCGATCGACCGGCAGCTGCGGAAGGACAAAGATCGCTTCAGAAGGACAGTGAAGATTCTGCTGCTGGGCTCGGGCGAGAGTGGCAAGAGCACGTTCCTGAAACAGATGCGAATCATCAACGGCAACGACTTCGTCGAGGAAGAACTCCGACAGTATCGTCTGGTGATCTACAGCAACGTCGTCAAAGGCATGAAAGTACTGATTGACGCGCGCGACAAGCTGTGTATAGCCTGGGGTGATGAGGCCAATGCCGATCAAGCTCAGTTGGTGTTGGGCTATGACAGCAGTGTAAGACTGGAGGAGTCGGTGTTCGCACAGTTCGTCCCAGCCATTAGTGCGCTGTGGGCTGACAGTGGCATCAGGATGGCGTTTGATCGTCGACGAGAGTTTCAGCTGGTAGATAAATTTTTTGTAATACACGTTAACAGTGTTTTCTCTGTTATCAAAAACAATAATTCTAGCGGTAGATCGGCGATCTTGCTGTTAGCACTGGAAAATTGCTAGAGGTAGATTGGGTAGATACATTATTGGGAAAATGGTAGAATTTATATGCCTCTAAGACGCAGAAGGTCTACAAACCATGCCACGACACTGTCACGTATTTAAATCAGGCTTATTCAGTATTATATCAGAGTCCATCTCGAGCCAAAGCTGTTTTTTTGTAACACGAACTTAGAACTATAGTGCTTTTGAATAAATTTTATTTAAAGCTTGGTAATTGATAACATTTCAGTTCTAACCACAGTCTTAGCAATGCAGTGAAGAAGAAATGTGGCTGCATTCTTACATTAACAACGAGATAAATGTAATTAGATAAATGGCGATCTACCGCTAGTAATTTTCTGCTCTCTAGTGCGAGATCGCCTATCTACCGCTAGCACTGACCTATCAAAAATTTATCATTTGTTGTGGTTATGATGCTGCTACCGTTAGGCTCCCAGGCTGCAAATTCCTAAAAGTTATTATCAGTCCAGGTCTGACTGACACCAGATTTTATCAGTTCTCGTCTCATATAGAAGGCTAATAACACAAAGTTTTAAGTGTATTGGACTTAGACTTTCGCTGAGCCAAAGCTAAAGCTGAACGCTAAAGTCTGTACTTAGACCAAAGTTCAACTAAACGATTAAAAATGGCGGATAACCGGTAAACCTAACAGGAAATAAATCCACCATTTACGCTTAGACTTGCTTATTTAGTTGTGCCGTGCATGCAAATGACGTAATTACGTAACGTCTTACGTCATTGTGTAGCCATTACGGCGTTTATTTTTGGTACCAGATTGTTTTAATTTACTAAACTATCCATGTTAGTCGCCATGTTTTCGCTCAGCGAAATCACTTCACTTTTTGACTTAAGTAAGTACTTAGACCAAAGTTCAGGCTCAGCGAAAGTCTAAGTCAAAAAGTGAAGTCACCCAGTGCATCAGTTGGCTGTATTGGAATGTGTCTGGAATTGGCACTGCAGCAGCACATCTTCTGCCGCCAGTAGTGCGGGTACAACAGCTGAACAAGTGGTTATGCAAACTTGTGCAACATATTTATTCGTGAAATGTGGCATGCCATTTGAGAGATTTAGTGCAGCCGACAAAGACTGCAGTTGCATGAATTGGCTGTGCGTAGAGGAAACTGTTAAGTATCCATCAGATGTATCATATTGACTAGCACAGTCTGGTCTGGACTAATGATAAATTTTGCCAACAAGTAATGCCTAGAATGACAACATAATGTGGTGTCAGTATTCAGTCCAACCTGGACTGAATATATAGTTTACCACCAGTGCCAGACTGAAAATAAAATATGATGTCAGTCCTGCACAGACTGATAATAATGTTTCCCCTGCAAATTAGAGAGAGTGAGTGAGTGAGTGAGTGAGTAGGGTTTTACATCCCACCTGACACAGTATAGGTCATTTCGGGGACGGGAATTAGAGAGAGCCGACATTTCCCAGTATAACTGGATTAAAAATGCTGCGGTGTCTTATATAAATAAAACACCGTAGCATTTTTTAATCCAACTATACTGGGAAATGTAGCATGCCGCTCGGCCCATCTCGCCATGACGTTCGTTCGTCAACAGGTGTACGTGTACTATAACCGGTCACTGCACAGCCAAGACACTAGAGCTGCTTTGTATATCAAAACCAAAAAACTGAAGCCGTCAATAGAGAGCCTAAAGCTGCGGTTTTGATAGGGTTTGATACTGTTAAAAAACATGGTTTCGGTGCTGATTTCGATAACTGTAACAACACTACTTATTTCTCAGTATATTTAATATTTTTTTCTGTATTTTTGCTTTCATTAAAAAATACATGGCAATGATGGCATAGATGTGCATTGTGCATAATTATTAAACAAACATTTAGTATTACATTTGGATTGTTGTCCACTTTTACTTTGTATTACAAATGTCCTTTATATTAAATGTGTTTTATTGTAACAGAGTGATTCCATCAAATACTTCCTTGACAGTGTTCAGAGGATCAGTCAGTTTGTGAGTTACTCATTGCTTCTTTATAGTCAGCAAAGAGAAGTGTTTTTTTTGTAAAAAAAATCAGTAGACAGAAAATTTCATTGTGTGAGTTTTAATTTAATTTTGAGCTTGTATGTTGCTGAATATATCATGTGTTATATGACTTTTATGGTAATAGATACAGCATCTCTTGAAGTTTATGTTTTATCTGTTGGAGACTGTATTTTGTCAGGGATGGGATCCTTGAGGACTGTTCTTGACATTGAGGACAGCTCGAAGACGAAAAATTGTTGCCTTGGCCTTGTGCTCGATACTAAGGTCTCTGTATTCTGTCACTAGACTTGAATAGTCTGAAATATTGTAATTATGTTTGAGCATTTTTATGGTTCATTATGGTTTGACTAAGCTGGCTTTTGGTGCATAGCATAAAATTGTCTTACTCACTTATTTATTAAGTGGCCTTGGTCTTGAAGATCACTGGCCTTGGTCTTGAAATTGCTGGCCTTGAATTCATCCCTGGCTTTTGTATTTAGTTTTAATAACTTGTGGTGTCTGCCTTGGTTAAAAAATGTTGAATCATCTTTCTGTAATATTGAATATTCGAGGTCTGATACATTGGCATTTATTGCATCATCGATAATTTACATTTGTACGCATTGTGTGCTATATTTAGGGTTATTTGCCGACGAAGCTTGATATTCTTCATGCACGCCAGCCCACGAAAGGCATTGCAGAGCACGAGTTCCTTATAAACAGTGTGCCTTTCCGCTTTGTTGATGTTGGTGGCCAACGGTCTCAGCGCCAACGATGGTTTCAGTGCTTCGAAGATGTTACTTCTATCCTGTTTCTTGCATCATCAAGTGAGTTCGACCAAGTTCTCTTTGAAGACCGGCGAACAAATCGTCTTCTCGAATCATGCAACATATTCGAGACGATCGTCAACAACAAGGCATTTTCACATATCTCCATCATCCTGTTTCTCAATAAGAATGATCTTCTAGAGGAAAAGATCCAAAAAGTCAACATAGGTGACTATTTCCCACAGTTTAGTGGTGATCCACATTCACTGTCAGATGTCCAGCACTTTCTAGTAACCATGTTCGATGAGCGACGTGTAGAGCGATCTCACGCAATGTTTCACCACTTTACAACTGCAGTTGACACAAGAAACATTAGGCTTGTTTTTCGTGACATACGTGACACAATACTGAGTAAAAATATTAACTCGCTGATGCTTCAGTGAGAGCTGAGTGCAGCAATGTGCATAAACTTATGCACTAGAATGATGTTAGTTGTTGTTGTGTATGTACCATTAACTACATTTGTTTTGTAAATGCTCGGTCATTTAATATTTATGATTGAACTGATCCTTGATTTAGCTGACTGTTGTTACATATGTTTTTTTGTTATTTTGTTTTTGATATCTCTGAAAGCCAACAACGATAGGGTGTATCTTTGTTTTATAATAATGATGAACTAATTTGTTTAGCGCCAGTGTGTTGATTGGCTTCAGAGGCGCTGGAGGGACAGTTGCAGTGGTGCTATACAGTTAGAGCTACGCCTAAATGTTTGACGGATGAGCTAGAGAGCTAGAACGTTAAGTGTCAGTGTTAAGATAGTTCCAAATGGCAGAAGCAGAGCATCGGAGCGTGCGGTCGGCAAAGTGCGTTTAGTCGTCAGTCTGTGAAGCAGCGGTATGGCTGAAGAATGGAGGTGACATGTAGATTCCCGAGGTCTGATGTGATGGCTGAGGTAGGCTGGAGTTGACGTGTTGCGGATCTTGTACGTGATAACGGCGATTTTGTACAGTTGATGTGCCGACAAACTGGTAGCCAGTGTAACTATTCCAGCAGTGACTGAGATGGTGACTGTCGTGGAGCCTGCTGAACGATTTGTGCCGCAAGCTCTGCCACTTACTCACGACCGACTGGAAGATTTCTATAGGAAATGTCGGTAATAACCAAAACTTGTTGGCAGGAGCATATTTTCTTTATGGAAGTCGTCTACTTAGTTGGTCTCACTGCAGGTCTGGAGTCATTCATTTGCCGTCAGAATTCAGTCTTTGGGTGCCTAGCCTAAGATACAAGCTGTTGAGTCCATCACCTTACTTGTATTCATTTTTGTTACAACGAATTTGCCCTTGTTCTGTTGTATTATGTGATTTTCCTTTTGGAAATTGCAAAAAAGTCTTGTAACCTGTTTTTATGTAGGATTTGCCTTTGTGGCTTTACCAAGACATTAAAGATTTGTGCTGTTATATTATTAATGTTACTGTCATTTGAACATACAAGAGGTGAATTAGAATTGTTGCCATTTCGTGTGCTTGATTTGATGCTAATCTGTAGAAGATTCGGAATTACGGATTTGATGTTGATTTATGTATTGACTAGTGTGAATATTGCCTATTTTGCATTTTTTGTACAGTTCAATTAGACTAATTTCATTTATTGGTGACTGCTGTCGACAGTGTTTTCATGTATTTTTGATGACAGCTGCTGTACGGTAATGTAAAACTACTGATAGTGCTATTTTCAGTCTTAATAGTGTTTGGTAACTGATGTAGTGAAGAGAAGGCCAGTTTTTAATCGATAGTGCATGTTTGCTTTTATGTCTATTTCATATTACGCGCAACAGCAGCTACTGCTGTAGCACGTCTTAATCATCGCAATTCTGTCTGTCTGTTCGTCTGTCTGTCCGTCCGTCACACGGTGGATCAGTCAAAAACGGTGCAAGCCAGGATCACCAATCACCATCGGCTGCCCGGAAGACTCTAGTTTCAGGAACCGTAAAGCTTTTTCATAAATTCAAAGGGGGTCACCCTGAACAAGGGTGCTAAATGAGAGGGGGTGAGCAAAATTTGCGATATCCAGCTGATAAAGCATTAGCTGAGCAATAGATGGTGCCCTCTGGTGAGTACGAGTAAAACACTATAGACGCTAGCCGTGCCGCTGCGGGTCGTCTGGCAGCCTCTGGCGAATGATTTTGTTTTACTGCGCTTTCTTTGAAACTGTAGCCAAAAGCTATGGATGAAGTCTGCGGATCACTAGCATACGACGGTGCACCGCAGCTGTTGTGCATTCCCCTTTGCGATAGCAGGGCTTTACTTGTTATCATTTAGCGTTCAGCATGGCATTGGCGTTAGATGCAGGTTAGCTAAGTTATGTAAAGTGAATTATATTTTTGAGGTTTTGTAGAATTTTGCACGCTTCTAATTCTTTGCCCACCCCACAGAGTACTTGTTTTTTACCTTTGTGCCATTGTGTCCATAGATGTATATTTGAAACTTTCGGATTTTGTGGATTTGTTGTGCAGATGTTGCAGATCTAGCTTTTTATATTTCATTGCGATCTGTTTAATTACTGTGATTATCTACTTCATGTGTCTTGTTATTGGTGTCACTAAAACTGGTGTGTGAAGTTCAGTCCCCATATTTACGTTAAATTTGTGTTGCTGAAAACTCAATCCCTGGCATGTTCGCACTCTTTTGAACGACTTAATATGATCTTGATGGCAGTTGCACATGACATTTCTTGTGTGAGGACTTTATAAGTCTGTTGTCACCTTGGGTGGAAAGTTTTGATTTCATCAGATTTATGCAAATTCCGGCATCAATTCTGTGATGGTTGAGGGGGGGGCAACTGACATGGTGATACTAATAGTGTCCATTGATGGCTGTGGTAGGTGGGGACTTTATACCATTTACTAACTTTGCCTGCATTTTGCTGATGAATCTCGCAGTGTCTTATTCGTAGACTTTTTTTGCTTTTTATTTGTTTGATTTATCAAGCCATCTTTTGCACCATGGTTGTATAATCACACATATCTGTACTATTTGCTGTTGTGGCTGTCATGTCGATGGTTGTTTCATGGTTGGTCCTGCATGTGTTAAATGTAAGCTGTTTGTTGTAACAATTATTAAAATCTGTTAATACTTATCCAATTTACAGTCGATAATGTTGTGGATTTTTTTTGAGACACAGTGTGTATGAAATAAAACATTCTGTTAAAATTAAAATATGCTTTGTTTACTTTGTGCATGATTTTGGTGTTAGGTAATAAACAACTTGTGTGAGGATATGATTGACAACTTAGTAACCAGCTTAGTCAATTGCATATAGCAGAAAAACAAAAAATATATATACTAAAATGGTGCTCAGTTGGGGAACAAGTGAATATTGTATTGACAGCACATTGAACACACTAGAGATTTCTCGAAGTGATAATATGCTATATAAATGTTCACTTATTATTTATTAATAAGAAAATCATTGAGCGAGTGGCAGCTAACTTAAGGTCATCTGAGAAATATTCTTGCAATCCTGTGTTATATCGCAGTAATTATGGAAAGTGAGTAGTCTTTGAGTGTTGTTTTTAGCCAGGCTGTTCCAATAGTGCCTTACAATATTTCTGTATTTTAACACGCATTGGAATATTGCACGTCTTTATCTGTGAGCATATACATGTTGTTGCAAAGACTGCTTGCTCAGTTTAGATACTTGTATACAGAGACATAATGTCATATATTTTTTGTATTCCTGATAAATATGTACCCGTAGAATACACTGATATTTACCAGACAGCTTTGCAGAATGTGCTTACAGAGTTTTGTGAATGCATTTTTAAGAGTGCTAACATATACTTAGCTGTTGTTAGGAATGAAACAGTAACTTTACACTGCTGGTTATGCCTCCACCATCATAGTGGCTGGAGGCATTATGTTTCCGGGTTGTTCGTGCATCTGTCTGTCCGTGCGTACCACAATATTTTGAGTATTTGTTGATGGAATTTGACCAAACTTTCACTACTGACGGACTTGGGGCAAGGATGAACGTATCATATTTTTGGGTCAAAAGGTCAAGGGTTAAGGTCACGGTGGTTTCAAGTATGTTGGCAGGGGCATAATAGTCGATGGGGTCATAATGACCATCTAGTTTTCTAGATCTTTTTAGATGACCAGACAGATGTCAAGGCTTGTTATTATGTGTAGTGTCTGTCTGGTGCTATGGTAACATTGTGCTTTTAAATGCTATGGTCCAAACACAACCAATGGATTTTAATAAGTGTGCTTTGTAATCATTGTTGTACTGTGTACATATGTGTACCCTATTATACTGTAGTTGAAAATTGCTAAATCTTAGAGCTGAAATAGCTGCTATTTAATTAGTTTGTACATATTTTGTGAATTTATTGTGTTTGTCAATAATGCCATTTCCAGGGTGTATTTTCCCATACATATGTGTACCATTATTACAGTTTTGTGATTTTGCTTTTGAAGGCACATTTTTTATCTGTGTAATTTTTACAATATTTCTGCTGCAGAATGTGTCAGCTAATTTGATTGGCCATCTAGACGTGGGATATCTTTTGCATGATCCATCTACAGCGATCGTCATTGTGATATAATTGCTATAACTTTTAGCCAGGTCGTGATATTTGTTTTGTCTAGGTGTTTATAAATCATATATTTTAATGTACTTGTGTATTTTAGCCATTTTTACATGTACTATGTCAGGTGCAGCCAGTGACATCGTGGTGGGGGGAGCACAGTTGCCCTTTCCCGTAAATTTTGGGCTCTCAGAAATTTGTCAGCAAATGTTCTTCTTGTCCGAAAATTTGTGTCCAAAAATGCATAATTTGGACCTGAAAACACCATTATAGGAGAATTTAGGGACAAAGTTGAAGTTTTGAGCATCGTTGGAAATTTTCAATTGTCTGGGAATTCTGTTGGAAATCTGGAATGTTTGTTGGAAAATTGCAACTTCCTGCCCCACCTTTTTAACCATGATGCCGCTGAGTGCAGCAGAAGTGAGCTATAGTGGATCCAGTGGGATGTGGATTTTTACTCACTCGCTCAGTTTCTCACTGCCGTTGTTGGCTTACAAACTTCCACCGACTATAAAAGTCTTCCAGTAATTCTTGGAAGTTTACTTTTGTGAGAGTCTGCCTAACCTGGAATGAGGGTGTGTTCACGTAGACACGAGTCTTGAGTCTGAGTCTACACATTCACACGTTCCAGTAAACACGAATTTGCATGTATTCCAATGGTGGCCGTTCAGATTGATACAAGTTCTGCGAATTTCACTTGTATGAACAGTTTCTGTGCAGGTCGTGTTTTTATCCAAACCATATGAAGCAAACAACACAAAGTTTGTGTTAATTTAATTTACACATGCCATGATGTCAGAACTTATGTCGTGGTTGAATTGTTCATTATTTCAGGTGCTGCATAACTAGTTAAATTATCAATGATGTACCGGAATATTGTTATTTTTTCGCAAAACATACACTCGATTTGATTTCACTGGAGATTGTCAGTAGGCATGCATTGAGTTATGTAAATCTGACAGTGAATACTCCACTCATGTGGGTGAAGCTGTTATGAGCCGTAAATTGAAAACTTTGTCTTGGACTCATACTCATGTTTATATGAACATAGCCTTACTCCAGTAAAGTGAAGTGGTCATTAGAAGTGGTCTGAAGTAGCAGAGGTGTCATAGTGATGGTGTTGATTGTGATGAAGGTTATAGTGTAGTAAGTTAGTAACTTGTGGGTGATAACACCCCCTTTTGATTGCATTGCTGTTAATTTTTGCTCATCAGCGCATTTCAGTTCGTGATGCAACGTAAGCACAATTAGTTCAAGCCACTGGTATCAGACAGCTTGGTGCCTAACGTGCAGGAGCACACAACTGATGATATGATAACATGCAGACTGGTGTACAGTGATGATGTGTCTTTTGTTGTTGTGGCCGATATTATGCAGTTTTGGGTTGCGAACTGAGAAGTGCAGTACCCATTCAGAAAAATGTGTCATGTTCATGTTCGCATTTTTATGTGTAGAATAACCATTTGAAATAATCAAAGTTGACATTTACATTGTTTCTGTTTTACAGGGTTCCTACAGGTCAGGGAAAACTGGAAAATGTCGGGGAATTTGTGTTGTCATGGAAATGTCAGGGGAAAATATTATTTTTGAAAAGTCAGGGAAAATGATCTTGGATTATGCAGACTGCAGATAACTGTGACTTTTTGCATTTCCAAATATTAACAAGAAATATTATTAGATTGCGACCAATCTAATGTACTCCTCACACGCATCATTTTCTTTTGTATTCTTCTAAGAGCTTTTTTGTTCCTTTCGGCTTGTATTACAGACCCGGCGTCTAATTGAGACTCGTTTAATATTATACTCATAGTGACTGGCATCGAGGTCGTTATTGGAAATTGTCTCCCCGAAGTTCATAAAATATTGCCCGATTTCAGGAACTGAGAGGAAAAAATTTTCAATAATGGTCGATGACGCCAGTTGCCATTTGTCTTGTTATACCTCAACGCATGCATCTATCTGGCACCGTTATAGAGATGTGGCGCCTCAAAGATAATCGGGTCACGACCTTGATCTTTTGGGGTCACGTGACGTCGTCGGTCACGTGACCATTCGACTCTCGGTGGTCGACTTCCTGTTGATGGTCCATAGTGACCATGCGTCTATTTAGCACTGTTATGAAGATATAGCCATTTGAAGTTCTTCCAGGAAGGCTCTTCCAGGAACAGATGTCAGTCGTCGGTCGGTCCTCAATATTACACTGATCTCATATACTCCTCTTCGCTACGTTAGGAACGTAGCGTGCGAAGAGTAAAAAACAGGCAGATTTGCGGCTTACATTGAACGTCAAAAAGCTAGACTTATTTCAGCTTCATGGGGGCAAACCCCTTGACCTCCCGACCAGGGCCTCTGTCGTTTGCATATTACTTTATTAATACCATATAATTACTTAATACCATTTATGACATTTGTGCGATAGGGTTATTGTTTCGATAATGTCAGGGAAAATTTTCTTTTTATGACTGGAAAAGTCAGGGAATTTTGCTGTAGAAAACCTGTTGGAACCCTGGTTTTAACTGTCTGCAGTTTTTCCATCCTAATCTTTTACATGTACATAACAGCTGTAACATGATAATTTCAGAGCTGGCATATTACTTTGAAAAACCTGTGTTTAGATTTTTTTTAAATTAGAAACCACAAAAGTCCAAATTTTATATTTTATATCTTTTTTGTGCTATTTTAATTACAGTTCATATTTTCATACTTAGTCGTTATTCTTGAGTTTTTCTGTAATTTTATAAAACAATATGAAATGAAGGGTGTTGCATAGGTATTTTGTGTCGTAATTTTATACACTAAAAGTCCCAAAAATGCCATGAAACTGAAAACTTTTTATAAAAGCCTAGGGTTATCCAGCCCTGGATAGTTTGCACACAATTGACACGTGACTGTGATGCAATAACTTTTCCTATCAGATGTTAGATATAATAACTTAATGAAGCTTAGTTAGCTTATAAGCTTATGCCTCCGTTGAAAGAAGGAAATAATGTTTTTGCCTCTGTTTGTCTGTTGCTTTTTCTTTCTCACAGATTGCTCAAACTTTTTATGAACTTTTTACGGTCGTTTGGGACCTTGAAAGTAAGGGCGAGTTCGTTAGTCCAAATGAGTGATCTCTTATGTATTTTCCCTGTTTTTTTTTACCGCAGTGATGCGTTTTAATCTGAAGCCAACGGTTTTTGTGATGAACTTTATCTCTAATTTTTGATTGCAGTAGTTGAACAGTCTGACATTGTTAATGTTAGCGGTAATGAAAAGTGTTTACCGACAACTTTCACGGTTTTTAGCTTTTCAAATTTGCAGTTTGACAACAAGGTCTAATATGAAATTAGTGGGGATCAAATTAGAGTACGTTGAAAACGTGATTCACTTTATTTCGGTCATTTCACTTTGTATACCTAATATTTCGAAGTTTTTTTGCTTCAGTTATATAAAAAAAAATAACGTTTGTGGTTGTTTGTGCATTTGAGACCAACACCAGGTAGCGTGTAAAAGAGACTGAATGACAGACTTGTAACAAGTCCAACAGCCAAGTCCAAGTCCCCTATCCTCAAGTCCAAGTCCATCTTAAACGGGCAAGTCCAAGTCCGAGTCTAAGTCCTCTTCAAAAAAGGCAAGTCCAAGTCCAGTAGGAAAAAACGAACCTGCAAGCAGTTTTATCCCATTCCAATATTATTTCTCTTGCTGTTATTGAGTAAAACACTTTATCGTACACAAAAAAGAACTAATCCTTAAATATTGTTAGCAATTTTAATTGATGACATTAAT
>Ga0209367_1003859_pt1 | contig 20522 bp, 10 predicted proteins | sample WorMetLIZISLAND2_FD_187412 | JGI IMG/M metagenome (GOLD analysis project Ga0209367, IMG submission 187412) | Marine gutless worms symbiont microbial communities from Max Planck institute for Marine Microbiology, Germany - Olavius geniculatus... ...
GTTTGAGACTTTGGGTCTTAGGTAGGTTCCCCCCACCTTGACCCCCACCTGCCCCCACGGGCAGCTTGAGAGGGCGGGGGTTGAGTTGCCGGGTCTTCTTTCCCCGCTGATTCTGTCAAGTTCGTCAGTATAGTGTTCAGCTTCGTGGCGACATCTGGTGAATGAAGGCCACTTAAAGGTCCCAACCTAAGGCCTTAAGGCCGGTGTCCTATTATAGTACCGCCTCCCTGAAATGTCTGCCCTCCGGAGGATCTGTACCGGTACAGAGTCTCCCCCGAAGGAGTTTAACCCGGTACAGAGCATATTATAGATTCGCCCTCACCATTACAGACTCTCTCCCCCATGACAAACTGTTCCCTTCTATCTAATGCTGCACTATGAAGTTATGAACGCTAAGTAATAAAGAAAGAACTTTACTACAGCATTATCTTTGTCTGTGATCATCACCACCATCATCATCATCTGCTAACATTGTCATTAATTTCATAGTCTCTGCGACGTGTGCCGGCTCACGTTGGCAATTGGATCAGTGGCGCCCTTTGCACGTTATTACAACCGCGTACCACGTACTGCGTACAAGCCCTCCCAAACTATTGCGTGGATTCATTTCACTAGCAAAGTAACCCGCTTATAGGCCGGGTACTTTGCTAGTTAGAACCAAATAGACTGCTCGTGTTTTAAACTAAATGACGACAACGACGACGACCATAATGATGACAACGTACGATGGTGACAATGGTAAATTAAAATCTCATAATTAATCGACGTGACTACAGATAGATAGTTCCACATACGTGCATGCGTTCCACATACAGTTAAGTCTCAGATAGCGGTCAAACGCGTCAAAAAAGTTGTTTTACGTAGAGTAGAATTATTTGCTTATTTATTTATTTATTTATTATACGGCTTAAACACAGAGAGATATTACTGAAATTGGTTGATTATCGCTGGCGGTTATGCCGTCTTTACTCTTGGTATTTAACCAAGCTATCCACGCCACTCTCTCAATCTGGCCATCCCTCCGTAACTTGAAAGGCATAATTAGTAATACAATACAATATAATACATATTATTTAAAGTGAAAAATGCCTATAGCACCGCAGTCACTTTACATTCAACTGTGAAAAAGGAGAAGAACAAGAAGTTTAGTCATAAATGTTCGCTGGCACTTTGAAAACGTCACTTCTGGGTTCTGACGGCAGACTGTTCCAAATTCTTGCTGCGGCGACGGGGAAAGCTCATTCACTGAACGTGGAGAGCCGCGTCATTGGTACAGCCAGTGCCGAGGTCGATAACGAGCGCAGGCGTTGACGTTGCCGACCAGGGAGTCTAGCGACAAGCTGCAGAACGCCAGCCAGGTAGGTAATAAATAATAGCGATGGATAGGGCCACTACTAGGGAGGAAACAGCAAGTTTATACTGTACTGAAAATTTAGTCTTGCTTTTCACGCGCACGTAATCGTACCAAGTGCTTCCGATAACTTGCCGAAGATTCGTCATTCAATTGTTTTTTTTTGATTTGGTGGTTGCAGTCAACCACTGAATCAAATACGTGCTAAACCGTACGTTTCAGATTTACCCATCACTAGGAGACGGTCTCGCACCTGCAGGCCTACCGAGATCTGACGTCAGAGCCTCGAAGTGAACGCGAGATGGTCGGTACTCGGTCCGTTCTTGAACCCTATAGTCTCTACTACCACTACTAACTGCCACCAGACTACGTGCGCCCATCACGCCCAGGTCTGCCACACGCACGCGCACGCGTAGCTTATGCGGTGTTTACACCATCCAGCAAACGTCCAGCAAACGTCCATCTCCATTATAACATATAGCAGCAAACTTCCAGCAAACTTCTAGCAAACGTCCAGCAATTCACGTGTATTTTGAATACGTACATTTGCTGGAAGTTTGCCAGAAGTTTGCTGGACGTTTGCTGGATCGTGTAAACACCTTATTAGGCATATATGCGCTATTAATGGCAGCATGTTTGTGAGATATCGAGTGCACCGATCTCGATAAAGGCCAAGCCCAAACTGCACTTAGTGCGATTTGTTGTGAATTTCTGCATTACCTGCTGTACATATCCACTGCAACACTATGACTGCTTAACATTCAGAATGTTGTATAGCTTGCTGCACTACATAGTGAGAATGATCAGAATTAGGATGAAATTTTCGCACATATAATTTGGTCAAAATGAGCGTCGCGCACGCAGTTGCTAGTTCGCTATACCAGCCCCAGGGGTCATTTAAAAATATGTCACGCTTTTTTGATTAAATTTGACCCCCACTCTCCCTCTGTCGCAAAATGTCACACATGGCCAACCCCCCTATGAAAAATATGTCACAGGCCACAATATCCCCCTCAACTGTATGCATCTTACCGAATGTAGCCATGGCTTGCGGTGGATATGGATATCAATTGATATATCCATGAATATTACGCTGACGTACCTGTTAGTTAAATTCACTATTTATATAATATTTCCCTCTCCGTCGTTCTTACTGTTCGTTTTTTTGTTTACTTATGTTATTGAGTCAAATAAATAATCAGTGACATCAGACGTCATTATTAATCAGCCTAAATTAATTTATTAGCACTATAGCACTATAGCACTATAGCAGCAACAGATCTTAATCTTCGGTGTTTTAATATTGTTGATTTTGCAACAGAAGGTCTATCCATTTGTGAGTTTATTTGTAATATTTTTTATCAAATGGTGACAAAATTACAGACATTTTTGCTTACTAACTAGTAGGAAGTACAAACCAAGTGTTTTTCAAAAGCGTCTACTCTACCCTATGCATGTAAGCGTCACGAATGCAACCATCGTCTAAGAAAACAAAAATCCCAACTGTTGCTGAGGTGTGCCGACCCCACCGCTTAGGAAAATTTGATTTAGTTGAAAAACGACGAAGTTAAAGACTTTTAAACATGACCACTTACCGATTTTTCAGCATTTAAAAATGTTCCGGCTACAACACAAATTTAATAACATCATTGAAACAACACAGTTAACTGATGATCAGATGCCAGAATTCCATTGTCACTGCAAATGTTCGAAGTGTTCACCACCAACTCCAAGCAACAACAACAGCCTCCAGTTGCCTTACTTGAGAAATCTTTTACAGCCTTGTCGATCGGTCCCTGTGGCAGGTTGCCCCAGATAACCTGAAGCGCTTCCTTGAGTTCGGCGCTTGTTTTCAGCTTTGTTTTAAGCTTGCAGTAAGCCTCCAACATTGCACCCCATACGTAATAGTCCATTGGGCTTATATTCGACGAATTTGGAGGCCATTGGTCTTTTGTGACGATATCTGGACAGCTGGCCCGCAGCCAGTTCTGTGCGCTGCGCGGCGTTGCGCGCTGTGTGTGCTGACGCGCCGTCTTGCTGGAAGATGAATCCGGTGGGTAGCCGGCGATTGCTGAGGAACGATAATTTAGTGATAATTTATAAACAATACAAATTGCTGTTTATCCAAACGTCATTGTGACGTCATTGGCAGTAACGTGTGACCAGTTTTTGAAAATTAAATAGCATTTTTATCATGAACATTTTTGAATGCCGAAAAATCGGTAGGCGGTCATGTTTAAAAGTCTACAACTTCGTCGTTTTTCAACAGAATCATATTTTACTTGGCAGTTAGATGTAGAAGGTTTCAGCAAATAAAATCGTAAAACTTTATATTAAAATCTCAAACGGTTGCTGAGAAAACGGCGAAAAAACTTAGGAGTCCACTTTTTTCTGCCGCACCCTGTACTTGCCAAATGGCACCTAAATTTGTCTAGCGGTTTAAGCAGGGTATACACAAATGTGACAAACGACTGACAGATGCATGCTACGGAGAAATGTATAGCTATAGGCCTAGGCTAGACGGAATCGCTGCCGCGCAAACGATTCCGTCTAAAAACTACAGACATAAAACATAAAAACTAGAGATAACAAACAACTAAAAAAAGAAATTATAAAATACAATGTGCGGCGCAAGTTGTTAGTTTTTCGCAAGCAGAGAAGCAAGACGGATGGTTAGGCCTGCATGCAGTGACGAAGATTTAACGCTTGCGGTGCAGACCGATTTACATAGGACGTGAAAAAATGACAGCAGAAGTTCGCCGCAGTCGTCGGCTCACGCGAATTATTTTCTGATGCTCATGCAAGAGTGCGACCGGTAGATCTAGTGGACTGTCGATCAGCCATTCTGTGAATTTTTCGTGTCCGTTCGATTCCGTCGGATGCATTAATAAACTGAACCCTTGTTAGCGGTATAGGGGTTTGGTCTACTGGTAGGCTAGTTCCTGTCACATCGTTGGGCGCATCAAGTAGCCTATCAACAAAGTTATCCTGTGCTAAGCCACGTTAATACCGGGATGGGTATTGGGTGACCATTCGCGGGTATTTAACCGAGCCAGATAACTCAACCTACTGGTCATCCCTCAGTGGGTAAGCGTAATGAGTATGAGTACTAGCGATGTTACGGTCACCGCTACGAAAGCTATAAAACAATATGCTAATTATACAGATGGCTGTTGACGATCAGCGTCTTTAACTGACTGGATAAATAGATAAACAGTCGTACATCATTTTAGTACTATCGACAGATAAGTTTAGTCAATAAAAAACACTAAACACCGATATTAGCAGTAGTGTTTGTTTTGCTAGGTAATGTACGTGGTCACACAATAAAGGTGCGGTGGGCGGAAGAACTTCACGTTTACGCGCCATAAATTTCTGCTTGTAGCAGTAAAAGAACGGTTAAAATCGGTGCTAAATTACCGAATTTATCCCAAAAATAAAACTGGGTATCCTTTTTTTGGACCACCCTGTAAGCCTAAGTAACCTACCACCGAACTGTGACAAAAGCAAAAGGCGTTAGATTGACACCGTGCCAGTATCGTCAGCAGTCTGAACGTGACGTGGTGGTGTGTTGCTTGCATGGTTTCACTTTTCCGTCGGCAATTCCCGACTTTGGAGTATATAGTTCTTTCTGCCTGCGAGTCGCAGATTTAGCCTAGGTCTAGATAACGGCAACCAGCTGCACCGACACGAAACACAGAGCATATGCCCGGAAAAGAGGACGGAACCTTGAGAGATAAGCTGTACCCGTTCTTTTAGTGCCGGTGGGCAGCATGCTGGCCGTCTGGCTTAGCCAATAGACGTGTTATATAGTACGTCGTAACCCACACAGTATAGTTGATTGATCTCACAGCCTAGGCCCCTATACAATACAATGCTTCAAGAAATACAACTAAAAAGTAGCAAACAGCTAAACAAGAATAAAAGTAGGCTAAAACCTAACATAAAACTATGATCTACAATAACTTGAATTAGGCCTACTAAAATTTTTAACGAAATGTAGAATTGCGCCCATCAATACCGCAACTAGGGCCTAAGGATTTGACCATTCGGCGATCGTTTCAACGAGGTCGAGAACTCAAGCCAAAAACGAACCTGGCCCATTTCAAGGGTTACGGAACATTTGTGGTGTTTTTGTTTTTGTGTTTTTGTGCGAAAATGATATTTATAGTCCAGCGTTTTAATCAGTCAATCAATCAATCGATTAAAAAAGAAATATTATTAGATTGTGTTAGAAACGTAGCGCGCGAGGAGTAAAAAATAGCACTGATAAAAATGAACATTAATTTATAATATATGCCCAAATATTTAAGATAAAACTTTATAATATGTCACAATTAAAAAACTTTTTGCGTGCGGGTGAACGGTATGCAAACTAGTAATTTGCGCTAAGTTAACGTGGCGCGCGACAGCATTGTTGCTGCCACGTGGGGAATCAGTGTAGAACGTACAATACAATAATAATACGTGTTTTAAAAAAGTACCCAAATTTGAGATCTCCATACGTGAAATTCCTTGAATCTAAAAGGTCAAAACTCAGACGGTTAAAATCTACGTTTTATGCCAAAAAATGCGTATGCAGTTTGACATGGTTCATCTGTATAATCGTAATGTTAGTGCAATTTACTGTTGAAATATGCGTTGCAGGCAAAAATCGCAAAAAATCACTAAAAACCCTTTTTTCAAAATGTTGGGAAATTTTAAAAGCTCGTCAGTAGTGATTGTTACGATAAGCAGCAAGCCTATGCCTTCCTGCAACCTTTTTCACGCAAAATTTGTGGATATTAAGAAAAATCGCTCATTTTCAAAGAATGCCTATATTTGACGCCCCCCACATAAAAAAACTCCTTAAACATAAAAGGCTGCATTTCAACTACTAAAATCTACGTCAGATGCTAAAATTTCATATGCAGATTGTCTTGGTTCATTTCCAGCCACTTCGTCGCAATTTTCGTCACTCGTCGCAAAATAATCAATGAAACTCCGAATTATGGGAATTGACGGTCGGTCAAGGTCATCGATGTTAATATTCCCGGAAAACTCGTCACCAGTGCTTGTTATGATAAGCAGCAAGTCTGTGCCTATCTGCAACTGTTTTACGCTAGACGAACCAATAGCGGCAAAAACGATTTTTAGGGGTACCCCCTTTTGACGCCTTCGTTCGATTAGAATCCCATCACGCTGCGGCATAAAATTTTGTCACAAAAGAACTAGAGTCTTTGGGACAGCAACAGTGAAGATTTTGTGACCCTAGCTTGCACTTTTTGATAAAATCGCAGAGTGTGACGGACAGACACACAGACAGACAGACAGACGGTTCGACGATGGCTATAACGCGTGAAGCATTGCATGCCCGCACGAAAGTCACGTTCTTCCTATTATTATTATTATTATCATATCCATCACCATCAGGCTTTTTCCAGGCTTCTCTGATTTTTCGTTCCTGGTGCTACGTTACAGTTACTGCTGCCCGGAATAATAATAGTGATGCACGGAAAGCTGGATGCTTTTTTCTGTACTGCCTGCTTGTCCGTGTACCGACAATTGCAATAAATAACAGTCTGGAAACCTCACTTTTTCGTTTCGACGACTAGTTTACATCACGGTTGCGCTACTGATGATAAAACTATTTACCGGGACAGAAACTGCAGCCAAGACATCTAAAATGTATGTTTTTGAGCAATGCCGCCTTTTGTCAGTAAGCAAAAGTTATGTGTGTTTTTTTCACCTCAACATGCGCCAAAATGCAATTCAGTTGGTGGAGATGCGTTTCTCTGACCGCTGGCAGCCCACAGCGCTCATTCAGACCTCCAGTTGGACACCAAACTCAAAGTCAAGAAAAAAAACTAGCTAAGCCGTGTCCGAAAAATCAAAAAAATATAGGCCTAACAACAGAGAAAAAGTAGTCCGTTAAAAATTTTCCACACAAATGCCTGAGTGGGTGTTAACTTGATAATGCCGTATAAAAGTTCCAATATTTGGCCTATCGATTTGTGATAAATATTTTGTACGCTACAGCGTGTTGTTGAAGTGGTAAAAAAGCGGCATATTTAAAACATTTTTCGCGTCCTTAACGCCGGATGGCTGTGGTGAAATGTTGTCACCATCCGACCGGTTTACCAGCAAACGTTTCAGCCGTTGTTACATGGACAGCCTGAAATAAAACACAGAACACTTGTTTTTGTTTTACGTTTACGGCATCATTTCATACATTGCTGTGTTCAACGGCAGGTGCGTTTTTCCGGATACACTGTGAACTAAAATGGCACACGGAAACCACAACCGTTCGCCAACGCTATTTGAATTTTTTCCCGCTGTGTTCGCCAGATAGCCTGAGATAGCAGCACCGGATTTGGTGAACGTTTGCCCTACGTCGTATGCCCTACGTCGTATCCAGCAATGGTAAAGTATCCGTGGTAAAAATCCTGCATCCAGACGCTAATCCGGATCATCACCAAAATCCAACCACCTCTAAGTTGGGCTAAGTATAACCTTCCCTGAAAATGTCCACCAAATCCGCCTGTAACTTTTTCTGCAATCCTGCCAACAAAGCCAGCAGATAAATAAACAAATAAGCGCCGAATAATAACCGATAATGTACAATCGTGAGAACGAACGAAGAAAGCTAAATGGCCAATAATCGCTCAGCTTAGCCAATGACGTCAGCAGCGACTGACTCAAACGGGTACGAGATAGGCAACTCTATCGAGACACTGTGGTAGCTGCTGAGTAGCCAGTGCTCACTACTGCAATGATATAACAAATGTTCCAGCGCAACGATGTAAGTAAGAGTTTTGTCAAGACCAAGAGCAGGAATTTTCATGCATCACGAAATATTTCAAATGTTTTGATGTCACTCATTCATTGACAATTTTTGTTAAAAATAGATAATTTTGTATGCGACAAAATATGCAATGCTTGCAACTGCGGTGGGCGCTGAAGCCATGCAACTTGCCTGAACCAGCAGTCCGCAAACATGTGCATTTGACATAACGTATCAAATCTTATAACAAGATCTGACACTTTATCTTTCTTCAAGCCAAGTTGTCTCGCCGAAGAAATTAGAAATTCCCAGTTTGTCGACGCTCGTTTGGCTGATACGATCGTAAATGATCTGACGATGTCGACGAAGTGCAACTGATTAAGAATTTGCCCAATCAACGTCTTAGTGCAACGGCATTGACTCTGCAATATGCAGCATCAGCAGTCACTGCCACATCAGTATCGTGATCAAACATTAGGGACAGGGCAACTCCCCCAAAGTTAGGGATAACTGGCCCCTTCCCATTTTCCACCCCACTCGAATTCGATGCCTACGGCGTCTCGTTCTCGAACCTTCGGGTCGCCAAACATTAACGACGAATCGACGCCATTGTCCAGAAAAACACTGCTTTCGATCATATGTTTTTCATCAATAGCCGCCTCCAGCCGTCACATACCACTTTCGCTGATTAATTCTGAACAAAATGCGGCTGAATTAGGTGGAAATGTACCTGCATTTTGCTACATACCAATAACATAACAATCCCATCATAACCTCAAAGCACGTCATTTTCACACCAAAAATCCGAACATTTTCTGGAGAGACCTTTCCCCGTGGAAAGGAGACACCTTCATTATGCCCCACCTCGCCAAGTGCTCTCACTACAACTAGATCCTGGCTACGCCACTGTAGTAGTAGTAATCAAGCGTCTTAAGATGTTGTTGTATCGTAACGTCTTGCCCTTCTGTTGTATCTTGACATTTAAGACTGTAACACTCATTCTGACTGTTTCTTTAACGCTAAGTACGCGTCATTATATAAATTTTGCACAGAAGCACTGAAACTGTAGACTAAAGTTTGATCTTATTTTCCTGCTGGGGATGAGTGAAGGTAAAATGACAAGTAAGTAGCCAGTATCAGTATATAAACCTATGACTTTAGACCATAACCACAAAATTAACTCAAGCCTTCTGACATTTCAGCCTGTGAGAACTGCATTGTGCATGTATACAGTGGCTGCATAAATTCTGTAAAGCAAAGTTTGAGTTTCTAAATTGAAAAAAATCAAATTCAAAAATCTACTTGAGTAAAAGTAGAAAGTTGCCTAACAAAAAACTACTTAGGCCTAAGTAGAAGTAGAAAGTAAAAACTTCTACTTAAGTAGAGTAACGAAGTAGAACTACTTCGTTACAACCCAACACTGGTTAGGGTGACGTGAATAGGCAGAAAACATGCAGGTTATTGATTTGACAATAAAACACACTGTTAAGTTTCCTGCAATAAAATACAACTCTTTCGCAAGTTTTTTTTATCCAGCGCTACGTTTCGGTCTGCGATAAACAGTAAACGGATGGTTGGCTAACCGTCTCTTCTGGGTGACGATAATGCGCGATCTTTGCTGATGGGGAAGATGTGCGAAATAGACGCAATCTGTAAGCCGGCGGCGCGGCTACTGATTGGAATCGGCATAGGCCTAACGATGAAATGTTTACGGTCAGGACGAGTGTCAATAAACTGTAACTGCACGCAACCGACGACGATTCTCAAGGTTACGAGAAACAGATGGACCGATGAGTAATTGATCGATTTTTAGAGCTGGGCTGACCATGACGATAAAACTATCTTCTACGTGTAAACATGCGTTTATTTCGATTCGATTTTATCTGACTTGCTATTTATTGAGAACAAATATTCGCCGGAACTTCGTAAGTCAAAAGTGCATTACCGATTTTATTTGCGATACCCCCGGTAATTCTGTCAAATATTGGCCGATTTGCAAAAATACTGTCATCGACGCTTGACACACTCTACTGAAAATTTCAACAAATTAAGCCTAGGCCTCAATTAATGTTCGCGGCAGTGTCTACACTACAGTCTGCAGTGCTCTAATAGTTTTACTTTGTCATCGCACGATCTATTCAATCTATTACTTGCTGCTTTTGGTGACCCTGTGAAAGCATAATTGTGTCGGAATAAGTCGTGTGTCGATCATCCTTTTAAAACAATTATGTACTTTGGTGGACGACTGCTACTACACTTTAAATGCTTTGCTAAGTTGCTTTGTGTAATAGGCCTACTAATTTTAAATAACAACGTGTTCTGTAACAACTGTAGGCTAATGCGCGGTGGGTGGTGGCAAATCTTGCCAAAAACAATTTCGCTAGAATCCCGACTTAATACGTAGGCCGCACATTTACAATTTTATTAACGTACTGTGTTACTGTATCAATTTTTGCGAATTTTGTTTTTTTTGTCTAGTTGCCTTAAAAAAAATTTTATTTTTAAGATCCAACATTGCGAAAACTTATCACGGAAAGTTTCGGTTGCAAACAGAAATCGACGAGTGCTGCTTCCTGTAGTCTGAATCGGTCACTCACAACGACATTTCAAAGAATTTTTGTTTGCCAAATGACGTAATACTGTCATAGATCATAATACCCGATCACTCCACATCACTAAAATCGACTTAAATCGCAAGTCCACGTCCGCTTAAACCGTCATACAACACTCATTCTCACAAAGTACGATGAGAAAAAAACAATTTAGTTTTAATTTGGTTTTGGGTTTATTTCTGCGATATTTCTGGCTTGTTTCACACGTGCGATAAAAAGCGCAATCCATCGGTCCGTTTTATCGTTATATAAATTATAATTAAATTTTAAACGATGAAGAACCTTTGCATAAAAATAACCAATTAACGATTTGGAGTAAGAATATTAAGGTTGAAAAATAAATAGCTTATTACATATTACTGTGGTATATAAAATAATCATTTATACGCTGCCATTAACATCGCGATTTAAAGTGGAGTATCGCAGTAATTCGTCCGATTACTGCGGCACGCGCAGCTTCAGAAACCGCACTGTTTGGTGCGCAGAAGGTGCGAGATAATCCACATCAAGAGGTGTGGTAGAGCCTTTAGGCGACGAGTGCCATCGATGTATTTATAATCTATCAGACAATTTGCTATCTAGTCGACTATAAAACCGCTACCTGGTCTAAACGCACACGTAGCATTCGTCTAACGTTAAACACCAGTGCCACTATTCTATTATTACGCGACCGTCTTAATAAACCGTCTTAATACGCGTCTTGCCGGTCCGTCTGTCTTTGTGTCCGTCTGTCAGTCCTGTACAGGTTCCTAACTTAAAAAACAAAAAGTCACAAAAGGCCAAAAATTTGGTTTTGATTTAAAAGACCGAACAGGACAGAAGAACAAAAACAGACGGGCAAGACGCGAAATGCAGCCCATGTACGACGGCAGCATATTGAAAATAATTGGAGCTGCGGAAATTAATGATAAATTACGCAATAACCAATGGTTCGTAGTCAATGGCGTCATCTCAGTAAATCATTGGATGGTCTCACTCCCATTTTTTTCTTTCCCCCTTTACTTTTTCCCCTACGCCTCTGCCTTTTTGTTTCCCTTACTCCCTTTTATCTCTCCTTAGCCTCCTTACTTTTCTTCACCTGGCCCCTTTCCATACCCTCCACTTTTTCTTCTTTTCTCCGCTCCCCTTTACTAAAAAGGAGGGCCCTTTAAATTCAGCCAGGGGGTCTGAGAAGCGCTGTGAGCTTTCCCAGCGGGGTCTGGGACGGAGCCCCAGCTGAATATATTTTAGCCTTAAAATGTGACATCTGGTGGCAACAATTTGAATGATTCCTGATAGGAATCAACTGACCAAATTCTGTGCAATTTACACAATAGGCCTAAAGATCAGTCGGGGGCCAAAAATTTTGTCGTCGGTCGTTTACGAAAACTCACGAGGGTGACAGTAAGACGGACTGAATTGCCGTCTTTTTACTGCCATATGCACTGTCGTTCATTAAATCCAACTGGCTACACTTGAGCTTCACGCATTTTTACACTGTCGTTTTACGCAGGATTCGAAATTACGTAGCGTACGTATTCTATTTTTTGAAAGATATGTTTGTACGTGTTCTATTTTTGCTTACGTAAACAAAACTGAAATAGGCTCTGGCAAGACGAGGTCAGAATTACATAACTGACATAAAGACTAGAAACTTGCAATAATTTCTGAAAGTACAAACTGTTCGTTGCTATTGTACTTCCAGCAGTAACATTGTTTCACGTTTAAACAAAAGTACGATTCACAGACAAAATTAAAACAATAAATCCTTGGGGGTTCATAAACCCCAAGTATAAATCCCCTAGTTTTCCCCCTAAATGACGTCCCTGGTGAAGGTCATAGTTCAAAAAGTTACATGAGTTTTTTCTCGTATTTTTGTGTCTGCATATGCATATACTGCGGCTATCCGTGTGCAGTAGTTAGTTTTGAGCATGGTGAGGTTTTGGGCTAGACTTAACATCAACAGCCTTCTAGTTGTCAAGTTGTCAAGTTGGTTTTTCTTTGTCTGCGCAAATTTTCATTAAACTAAATGCAGCAGTGCACAAGTTCTCGTGTTGACCGAAAGAAAAAACTTAGCGACGATGCTGAAACAATAACTCCCGTCGCTTCCGTGGGCAGCAATAATACGACTAAGAAGGACTTGCCGATTGTGGTGACGACTGTGACGGCGTACAGCAAAGCTCCAGCGAACGACCACTGCAACTTGTCACCGTCCTTGCCGTCCCAGCCTTTTTCTTTGACTTCTTTCACCACACAGTTCTGGAACCTGTCGAATATCTCGCTAACGTTGACGCTGAAATTCTCCCCCTTCGGCGGCTCGCTAACGTTGGCGTAAACCTGGTAAAGTCGAATAATCTCCGCGATTTGTTTCGCCTTGAACTCCCTGACTTCTTTCTACAGACAGCGAAACAACTTTTGGTTGGTCATTTGGGTGTATATAACAGTGGTATGCCGTGGCAAAAAAGGAACAAAAGGGCAATTGTTTCCATTAAATTGTGGCGTATTAGAATTTACAAAATAAAACATGGGCTTAAAATCTCACATTTTAAGAGAATTTAAGAGCATAATTAAAACTGAAAACACCTATAATCTCCTCTCTGAAAAATGTGCAGTTGTTTGTCTAAAAATTGTCACTTTCTGCTGCCCCCACCATCAACTGTGTAAACCACGACGCCGTCGTACACAATAGAGTCTATGTTTCTCCGTATTTACTCATAGAGACAAACGTTTAGAAAATAGCAAACGTTTAACTTAAAAACGACATTCTGTAACATGCTATACTTTTAAACGTTTGTAAACGTTCAAGATAACAATACTAGACTGTACTGAAACCTTGACATCTCGTTCGTTAGGCGCTTCGATGGCACGGAACAGGAATCCGCCGAGGATGGAGTAAGCGACTACCATGGCGGCGAGTCCGACGTGGGAGAAGAGGAAGGCGACGAATCGTTTGCAGCAGCTGATGACTGCCTGGCGTCGTTTACGTCGCAGCTCGTCACGGCGCGCTGCTTCTTCGTCGACCGCCAACGCCAGGGTCGACGCCCAGTCGATTGGTGGTCCAACAATACTGGCCGCTGACACCGGCCGTCCTCGCGCCTGTGTTACAGCAACATCGCCGACTTCCATTTGTCGTGTGTGACGGACAGCGGTGGCGTCGAACTCGAAAGCGAGGAGAGCGATCACCCCCAATTAAAAATATCCGGGATTCGGGCGAGAGTATCTTTTCGTCCCTCAATTTTTAAAGAACTTTCAGTCGTTTTGTAGGCTCTTTTATACTCAGAATGCGTTTGCGGCAAAAGCTCTGCTCCGGACTCCGCCGAGGAGTTACAACTTACGCTCCCCCAAACCCTCTCGCTGGTGAACAGGAGCTCGCTGTAACCACACCCCGTTATCTTTTGGCCTCGATTTTTGCTTTCTCGGAACACAGGGACCTATTCGAATGCGTCCATTTTTCCTGCAGGCAAAAATTTCGTTTTCCCTTTCCCCAGAAATATTTACATTGACGCCACTGTTAAACAGCAAGTCGTACAAAATCTTGACATTTGCTAAATGTTGTAGACGTTTGTCAGTCTTCGACTGTTAATAACGAACGTCATTAAAACGCTTAGTTTTGTAGGCCTAACAAAATATTTACGAACGTTTATTGCTGCTCAGTGAGCGGTGATTCTACAGTGCCCGCGAGATTCAACCACGGCGTCTTACTCTAACACTGCTGTCGACTGCCAGTGTCGACCAATGGCCAGATTTGCGACACATTTTAAGAAAATCTTACGATTTATTTTATGGAAAAGTCAGATAAAACTTAGAAAAATATCAGGAAAATCTCATTCGGCCGGCCTGTTGCAGTTTTCATTGCGCTTGTTTCGCGCACTTGGTCCGCTGACTATACTAGCGCGGTCCGACCCACGGTTCGCACGTTTCCTGAGCGTCTAACTAATGCGCTTTTAAAGTTATTTTTATATAAACGGAGAAACCCCAAAACTTAACTACCTCTGTAAAGAAATGCGTTTTATAAAACCAGGTATGTGTCTCATGTTCCCGCGCTATACCTGCTGCGCTTAACCTTGGAAATTAACCACATTTCTAATTCCTGATTTCAGGCTAACGAAGCCTGAAAAAATTCCGTGCTTCCGTTTTTCATTCGCCCTTAAAAAACTTGCGTCTCTAAAATTTTTATTAGACCCTCAAAATATTAGTGCAGTTTGTACTTTGTTTTAACTTTTTGCTAAAAATGTTTATATCCAATTTGTAATGCTACACTATTTTTACTTTAGTTTTAATCGGTACCATTTAGCATGTCAGTTTTTTATGAGTTTTTGTGTAATATTACACGAAACCGAAAGCACAGCATTTTGGGCTTAACTATAGTGAGGCCTATAATGCCATCAGCGACTATACCTGTACGGCGGCTGGTGTGGTGACATGGTTGCTATTCCAGAGCGGCGGTAGATCACGGCAGGGCGACGGTGTCACCGCCTGGTCACCGCCGGGTGTTGCGACGTTCCATGTCGACCACCTCTCAGAAACCACCGCAGTGTTCTGACGTCTGCTGCTAGCTGACATCGTTCACGACTGACTTGACGCGACGGACTGGGGTCACTTCACACGTCTAGTACAGCTGAAACTATATTTGTGATTACAGTTGCTACCTGGAAGCTTACGTATTTGTTCTCATGTTAATGGTCGGCGATCACCACGCATGCATTAGCACGCACATATTCCTTAGACGAGAGCAAGATTTCGCTCCGACTGACGCCCGTTCTGTGCAAGCGCGTCTCTTTTCATGACGACGACTGAACCCAAATAAGCCAGCATCCAACCCAAGTTGTCCAGATGGCAAGCTTCGTTAGCAATCTGCGACTTTAACTGACTGGGTCGTAACGATATGCTAACGATTCTGGTCGCAGCGACTTACGCAAAACTCGTGTCTTCCGGCATATCAAATCTTCGTGTCATATCCGCATTGCACGGGGGCCAGCCAAGTCCTTGAGTCTTGGTACTAGAGCATGATCGTGGAAAAGGGTTGATCTATTGACCTCCTGTCATGGCATAAACCGCGTGATCTTAGTCCGACCATGGCTTCGCTGGCATCTGCAGGCTAGCGGTCAACGACGAACTCGTTGTATGACGAGACCTGTACTGCAACACATCATCACGCTGCGTACTGTTAAATGTAGTCGCTGCGTCAACAGTAAGTTGCCGGTTATACCGTATACGACGCACGATTTACACACGATGGTCGCGGCGAATCGCGGCAAAAATGCGGTTGCTTCGCCAGTCTAATACTTTTACTCTGCAGGCTTCGCTTCGAGCTCTGTCGCGCCAACTCACAGCTCGAGGAGCAATTATGAAACCACACGTGCATTCTTTGGACGTAGGCCTAGCCTACACACAGTGATATGCGACGCTGTAGACAGGACGCCAGCAGCAAAACTGTGCACAAGTTACTTCCGCACAGCTACGAAAAATCCGCGAAGTATCGACTCTTCGAAATGGAAACCGGTTAAGATACGTTCTCACAGTCAGTCAGTCAGACATACGCCTCAAAACCGACCTCCACTGAACACGGAATCCTGGCGTCGTACGTTATAAGCACACCGCGTCTAGAAGCCATGAACTACTGCCGGGAGTCTGCTGCATGTCTGAGTTCTGGGATAAGGCGCACAGCCTCCTCCAGTCATCGTTTAATCTCGACGCTAGCAGGCAGTCGCGACGGCTTAAACCAACACTCCACTTTACTGCAAGTTTCACGACAAATCAAACTCTCCAGCAAATCCACAAAATGTGGTAGGCTACAACGAGAACACAAAATTCGACCGCCTAAGCAACGAATCCAGAAATCGTAGCATGTCAGTATAAACACTGTGTCTCAAAAAACATCCCCGACATTTTCGACTGTAACTTGAAAATCAATTATCAGATTGTAATAACTTTTGGTACAAATATTTCTGACACAACTTGACATCAAACGACCGTTTAGTTTCCCACCTCACCTAATGTATACTTTTGCACTACTTAGGGAAAGCAGATCAAGCGAAATATGCGTTAAAAGAATCAGAAAACCTGAAAAACATCCCAAACATTATCGATCATACCTTAAACAAAGATTAACAAATTTTAATAAAATTTGGCAGAAATATTTCTGACACAACTAGCTGTTAAATAAGTGTTTTAGTTTTCACCTCACCCAACGTCTGCTTTTGCACTACCTGGAGAAAGCAGACCAGGCATAATACGTGTTAAAGTGAATGGAAAACGTCAATAAATTCCATCTGTCCTAATTTGTTGGCCCCAACAGCAGGTCTATTACAAGGTTTGACTGTCTTGCAGCAGTGTGTCTACCAGATGAAGTTTAGGAATGTTTGTAAAGTCAGAAGTGACTGGTAGAGCTTGTATTGGTCTGGAGCAGAACAATATAGATACTGCTGCCAAGTGAATAGAGAAAGCGTCTCCTTGCCTGTGTTCGCATAGTGGGCCAACACTTTAAGCACTTTTACTGTAGGCAGTTAAAAAATGGACAACTGAATGAAATGTCAGCCACAGTATCAGAAATGTGAACAAAATGTGTTTTTACGAGTTATGTTAATAAAGCAATCATATCGCATTGGATAAAAAGTGATATTTCGCTGGTTGCGATTTGCCCAGGTAGTGCAGAAACGAACGTTGGGTGAGGTTGGAAAGTGAATAGTCATTTGATGGCAAGTTGTGTGTGGAATATTCGTACCAAAAGTAATCAAAATTTAGTAATTGGTTTTCAAGTTACAGTCAAAAATGTCGGGAATGTTTTTTGAGACACAGTGTATAAGCTTGTTGTCCACCAAATTCACAAAAAATCGAAGTATAGTAAAGTTTAGGTTTTAGTGAAACAGCAAACTTCCGCATGACCTTGATCGAAATTCGAAACGTGCAAAAAATAAAAAAAGACGGGAACAGTAGCAGAATACCAAGGTAATAATGCCAAAGCAACATACCTTGCACTAGTTTATAATTTTAAAAAAAACTTTCAAAAACAACAAAAGAAATAGATAGAGAAAATAAATAAAGCTAAAAACACAAGAAAAATATATTTTGGATAAGCAATGGCTATTGTGCACGACAGAATCAAATACAGACGAGTTGTGGCAGCCTCACCATATTTTCTATGACTGGAAAAAGCTTACTAGCAGTGCGCCTGGGCCTATAATTACCTAACTTCACGAATAATCACTTTTATGGGGGAAAATTTTTTAGGGGAAAAATTGAAATTTTGAGCACTTTGAGCACCCATAATATTTCTGCTGAAAATTCGCAGCTGTCACTAAAAGAATTCCAACTTTCTACCTCAAGGGCCCACGTTTTTCAACCTAGAACGCCGCTGGTAGCTAAAATAAAAGATGCTTAGGAAAGCTCCCCACTGCTTACTATCTCTGCCGAAACATGAGAGTATACCATGCTCAAATGTTGAACCTACAGTACGCCTACTCTGTTTTGCTGTCAATATGTTGTAATATTATATTTCATTAGCAGAAATCGTACATTTAGTACAGCAATTATCATCAGTCTGTCAAATATATTATCGTCTGTCAAATTGGTGTATACCCTGCTTAGACAGAATAAACAAGCTATCTACTTCAAACAATCGTTTAACTATTCGCATGGTTAATAAAGATTTATGATTAGGCCAGGCCTATGAATTCAGTTTATTTAATGAGAAGTATATACACGACGTAGCCTACTCTATTCAAGCCTCCAACGCACTCGACGTTTGCTGCGCCTTGCCGTATGCCCCCTGCTGTGCGATCTGCCACCGCGTACCTGTACTATAAAGCAAATAACGTTCATCTTGTAAAAAAAATTCGAGTCTCGGTTTCAGCCGGTTGCAAGTACATGTAGGTCCTACCGGTAGATTATATCTGCACTTAGCATGGAAACGACGCAGCTGTGCAAAAAAGTCCTTCGAACTCACCAGATGTCAGCACTCGGGTGATGCCGTCATGCCAGCAGCTCTTTTCACGTTAACATTCGACGACTGACAAGCCGCAGTGGCGTACTGGCGCAGTGGAGTCTGCGGTGCGATGTTGTGTCCGTGCAATTTAACGAAATTGCACCAGTTTTTCTCTCTACTTAGTTCGATTTTGACCCCCAGCATCGCCACCGTCACTTTTTATGCGGAATCGCTGTTACAGCGCAAGCGATTCCGCCCTATACACATTTCCATAGCATGGTCTGTCTGTCTGTCTGTTTGTCTGTCGTCTGTCAAATTCGTGTATACCCTGCTTAAACTGTTCGACGGATTTAGATGTCATTTGACAGGTACACTTGTGAGGTCAAATGTCACACACTGTGTTAGAAACCATAAAGGATGAAAGGGGGATTCCAAGGTCAAATATACAGGCAAAGCACGCAGTTGTAAATTGCTGGTGTCACCTAGCGAATACAAACAAACGATTTCGCTTTTTACCAGATTATTTGGATCTTTGTTCGGCTGGCTGGCATCAAATGCAAGAAATTCCGGCGGCGGCGGTAAATCAAATGTAGGTCAGCCAACAGTCACTAAAACCAGAGAATAACTCAACAGTTTACTACCATATGTATAAGTTATTTTGAATATGTGTGATAACGAATTTTTATTTATGACACAGCATCATCATCTTCATCATTATCATCATGACGCGTAGACAGCTGGGGTCCGTTGCAACGACTCCCCACGATGTCCACGTTCCTCTGCACTCTGCCACATTTGTTTCCAGCTGGCCGGTGTTCCGTTGCCGATCTGCTGTATCCAGGTCTTTCGAGGACGCCCAGGAGGTCTTCGCTAGTTTATCCCCGGCCTCTGACCGCCTTTCATTGCAATGACCTGACATAACGTCTTGTGTACAGGTGTGGTTAGCTTAGCATGCAGTCTAACAACGTGACCAAACAGTGTTTGGCGCCTTTTAGTCATTGTAGGCCCATAAAAGTTGTATAGTGAATAGGCAATATGGCCTCAGGAATTCCAAATAAGTGGTCATTTTGGATTCCCTGCCTACAGGTCACGTGACACGGAGCATGCGCAGTGAACTTTTGGCCTTTAACATGGGCAAATGCAACTTTGAGGCTTTGTATCTCCGTAACTGTGCAAGATAGACGCATGGTTACAATGGACCACCAATAGGAAACCACATATGCCGAGTCAAATGATCACGTGATCGATGACGTCACGTGACGCCAAAAAGTCAAACTCGTGACCCCAAAATCTTTGAAGTCCCGTATCTCCGTACCCGTGCAAGATAGGCGCATGGTCATAATTGACCACCAATAGGAAAGTGCCTACGCCGAGTCCGATAGTCACGTGATCGATGACGTCACGTGACCCCCAATGATCAAGGTTGTGACCCCAATATCTTTGGGGCCCCATATCTCCGTAACGGTGCAAGATAGATGCATGGTTATAATGGACCGCCAATAGAAAACCACATATGCCGAGTCCAACGGTCACGTGACCGATGACGTCACGTGATTCCAAAAGGTCAAACTCGTGACCCCAAAATTTTTGAAGCCCCGTATTTCCGTATCCGTGCAAAATAGACGCATGGTCATCATTGACCACCAATAGGAAAGTGCTCTCGCCGTGTCCGATGGTCACGTTCCGATGACGTCACGTGACCTTTAAAGATCAAAATCCTGATTCCAAAATATTTAAGGTTCAGTGTCGTCATGGCCGTGGAAAGCAGATGGTTTATAATTGACCATCAACATATAAACTTTGTCATTGTAATAAAACAGCAAATATAAATGTACAAAACATCAGTTTATACACTTGTTAACGGCGACATGCAATGAGTGACACATCGAAAAC
>Ga0209367_1003861_pt1 | contig 20517 bp, 18 predicted proteins | sample WorMetLIZISLAND2_FD_187412 | JGI IMG/M metagenome (GOLD analysis project Ga0209367, IMG submission 187412) | Marine gutless worms symbiont microbial communities from Max Planck institute for Marine Microbiology, Germany - Olavius geniculatus... ...
TGGTCAGGAGCAGAACATTATCGATACTGCAGCTGTAAAGTGGGCCAGTGTACAAGTGTCATAGTGGGCCAACACTTCAAGCAGTTTTACTGTAGGCAGTTGAAAAATGGATAACTGAATGAAATGTCAGCCACAGTGTCAGAAATGTGAACAAAATGTGTTTTTACGCGTTATGTTAATTAAGCAATCATGTCGCATTGAACAAAAAAGTGATATTTTGTTTGTTCTATTTTCCCCAGGTAGTGTAGAAACAGATGTTGAGTGAGATGGGAAATTAAATTGTCACTTGACGACAAGTTGTCTCAGGAATATTCGTACCAAAAATTATTAAAATCTGATAATCCTTCTTCGCGTTATAGTCGAAAATGTCGGGGATGTTTTTTTTGGGACACAGTGTAATATGTGAAAAATGAAGTATAGAAAAACGCATAAAACCAAATATTTTCTCTATCTATATTTACTGCAATATAATATTTTATGAATTTTCCTGCATGATTCCTTGCAGAAAATTTTTTGAAGCAAGATTTAGACAGCGGAGTTTAAATTTTTCTCATTACTGTCACATGTGTTTGGGCAGCAAAGAATGAATGCTTTTGCAATCAGAAACAAAATATTAAAATGATAAAAGACTAGATGTGCGACCATTTGATATTTTGCTTACTGAGTGAGATGTAAATTTAAAGGCAATCCATGTCTATAGCGAATTGAAATTCACAAAAAGTAATACTTAGTTATTTTATGTGTCTATAATTCACTGTGCAATCACATGGGGGATAACTGGCTGTATACAAGTCATTCCAAGCTGTTAACCCGTGACTCTGTTATCGTTGTTAGGACTAGTTTACTCAATTTTCATGCTGATTGTTGTGCAATATTTTATTTTAATGATCATGACAGTAATGAGAATTATGTGACAGGAATGAAAAATTGCTTACATTAATATGTAGAGAGAACATTTGAAAATTTTCTCATTACTCTCACATCTATTTGGGCAATAAAGAAAAATCCTTTTACAATCAACATTTTATAATTGGATAATAAATATCAAGTCACAGAAAGTAGACTTGTGACCATGTGATATTTTGCTCACTGAGTACACACACAGTTTGCAGTGCACGCATGTGTGCAGCGAATTGGAATTCTCAAAAAGTACATATTTACTTGATTTGCCAGTCTATCACAGCAGTGTAATCAGATAGGGCAAACTGACTGTGTACATGGTGCACCGTTAACATGTAACTCTGCTGTCATTATAACAACTAGTTTACTCAATATGCATGTTGATTATTACACAATAATTGTTTTGATGACTGTGACAGTAACGAGAATTAATGAGAATTACGTGACATGAATGAGCGAGTGACTGCAATGATACATGACTGTAATGAGAAAACTGCATTAAACATGGCCACGCCCAATGATAGTGAGCGCTGTTCGAAGCGCAAAACGTTTTTTCGCATTCAGACAGTAAGCCAAATTCAGCAGTTGGAGCACTATATTCGTGCTATTAAAACTATAAACGTAACAGGCAGTGACAGCAACGAGACCTGAAAAACAAACTTCATAGTTTTTAATGTTATATTTTGTAAATAGTGAAAAATTCAACATTATTTACCACAAAGTTCACCTTAAAAACTATTTCTGGCTCAACGGGAAATGATTTTAGCCATTTTTTGGCCTAGTTTATGAAAAACATATTCTAGATTCGTAATCGAAATACAGGCATGACTGCAATGAGATGCTACCTGAGGGACAATGTTGTTTGAAGTGCTGCACGTAGAACATGCCTCCAAAGTAGTCGAACAGTAAAGCGTATGAAAAAGGACTATCGTAGCTTTAATAAACTGCATCATCAGCATTATTGGTGACAAAAATGAAGTTTATGTGCATCTCCAAAAATGAAAAATACAGATCGGGACGCGTGACTGTAATGAGATTTGACGTGTTTGGGGCGTTTAAGAAAATTAGAAATGAACACTTTTGTCTCCTAGCAGTAGCACAATTTGTTTGACCATCTATTGCAAACACTGTGGCACATTCCGTGCCAGCCTAGCTCTAAAAATGTGGCTGTAACTGCTCAGGGACCCAAAATCTTTAAAAATTGGCAGAATGACCAATATATATTTAATTGCACGGTGCTATTGCGGCGACTGCGGTGACGACAAATGCTGCCGCACTAAGCGGGCATAACCGCATAATACACTAATGTGGCAGTCGATGTCGCGCACTATTACTCAGTGGCAAATCTAGACTTCATCAAAATGTTCTCTCTTCCTTCCTTTCCCTCTCTATCGATCCTGCAGTTTTCTGCCATGCTTCGTGTGAAGCCAATAGGCCTACATGCGGTGCCGTCTGACAACGATGACATCTTCTGCCTACGACAAATTTATTTTCACTCACAGCCGATCTACTATAATCAGCCCCAGCAGCTATAGAGCATTCTCGTCTCGTTCGTTCCCCGTTGCTGCTTTCATTGTCTGGAACAAACCCTCTGCGAGCACTACAGAGCTGCTAGTACTTTAAGCACTTTTAAACCTAGGCTTATAACAGCAGTTCATCTCAATGGCCAGCACCAACTCAGCATTTCTAAATCACAGTTAGTTAGTGGTGTTGCCGGTTAGTGGACGAAAGCATAGTTCGACAATTTGTATTCTACAAATTTTAAGAATTTGGGGAAATTGCCAATTTTTACAAATTTTATAACGGTCTACATGGTTGTCGGATTTGGAGTAACTAGATTATGGGTGGACTGTAAAAAAGCACAAGACAACTTATTGATAGCGGTAAGTTGTTTACCGCCGCATTAGTGTATTCTGCCGTATAGTGCAGCGACATTTGTCGCCGCAATAAATTTAGCCTATTTAATTATGCCTTGACAGTTAGTGCAAAGCAATGCGGGCGGGGGTCGTTTGGTCACGCAGAGCACTCACCTTAATAGGCGCCAAATTAGCGACAGATGTCTGAAAATTTCTAGATGCAGGGCGCAAGCAAAATCTTGCAGCCAATTTACAGCCAAATGTAAACGATGCCATTTGTAATTAATATAAAGTGACGAAACGAACGAAATATTCTCACAAAAACCAACAAGGCGACTGTTTACATAGAATAGCTAGCGTTAACGTCAACCAAATTAACAAGAAGCAAGCTGATCGCAATTTGAGATAGCCGCGCCATGCAAAAAAAAAGTCTGTCGGCACTTTTAGGGGGTAGCCTACCCCACTTTGACACCCTCATGCGCAGTCTTTATTGAACGCAGGGGGTCGAGACGTAGACTGCTAAAATGTATATTTAATTGCAAAAATTTTATACGCAAGTTAATAAAATGCTTTGATCTATTTCCAGCCATTTCGGCGGAATTCATTCTTGAAATGTGTGTCGCAGCCCGAAATCGGGAAAACTTCATTAAAACCCCTTATTTTAGAGGTTCAAGGTCATTCAAGGTTATCAACGCTGACATCACTAAGAAGCTCGTTGCCTGTGCTTTTTTATCATACGCAGTATGTCTGTACCTATCTGCAACTATTTTCGCGCTAGAGGAGCCAATAGCGATAAAACAACGTTATTTGAGAAAAGGGGGTGCCCTTCTTTCGCCCCCTATTTCGTGAAATTTTGTCACGAAATACTCGAGACTTCAAGCGAAAGTGAAAACCAATAGTCTCCATCTCACCTGGGCTTCAATCGATACCTGATCGTGACGGACAGACGGACAGAATTACTGTAGCTAATACACGCTAAAGCTATGCTAGCTCTCGTGCGTAAAAACTAGTGCTGTCGACTGTCGAGACGTTAATTTTTTCAACGCATGCGTTAACGCGTTAATTAACACATCATTAGGCGTATATTGCTTAAGTATATATAGCACACAAAAACGTGTGCTAAATCGAGAGGATGACCTCAATGACGATCCACGAACTTGCGGTCGTGGCGGTGTCGCAGGACCGTGACAGTATTGATGGAACGGCAACAGCAAAAAATTCTCAATTATTACCTCCGCCAAGGAGGTAATGTTTTTGCCAGACTTTGTTTGTTTGTCTGTCTGTCTGTCTGTGTGTTAGCAAGATAACTCAAAAAGTTATAGACGGATCTTTCTGAAATTTTGAAGGTATGTCGGGAATGGCACAAACTACAATTAAGTGATTCAATTTTGGGGGTGATCCGGAAATTTGAGCTAATGCTCACAAGACGCGCGGTTAACATGCTTGACGGAGGTCTACGCTCTCCGAGTGCTTTTCTAGTTTGAATATCATTCGGTCGTCAAAAAACCAAGGGCTTAATTGAATACCGGAAATCCTGCTTCGCAGAATTTAGTAAATTTACGCATGTGCGTTATTTTTTAATGCACGTTAATACTTTAACGCGCTAACGCATTATGTTAACGCGTTAATTCGACTGCTCTAAAAAAACTTTCGTTTTACTGTACGGTGCATGTGCATAATGTAGGCTATAGCGCTGCGTTGCAGTCGTAAGTTGTCTGTCTGTCTGTCCGTTTCTAATGAGGTGTTTACACGATCCAGCAAACGTCCAGCAAACTTCCAGCAAATGTAATGCTAGACCTTTGGTGGATCGTGTAAACACCCTATAACGCATCTTAACGGGCATCAGTTCTACTAGGCTACTTGGAACCTTATTAGGCCATACACTTCTGACCCTATACACCGCTCATTGCAGAACCTAACATCGGCACTTCGGCACAGGAGTGCATAGGGTTTAACGTCTCACCCGACACAGTCATTTCGGGGACGGTTTCAGCAGAAAAAAACATTTCCAAATTTCAACTAAAATACCAACGGAATGTAAAAACGTGGCTGTAAACATTCAGTATTTTAAAATGAACGAAACTGTTTACATAGCAGTAAAAGGTATCGATTGTTGGTGAATCGGATGAAGACTTGGAGTGACGTCTAATTAATTAAGCTTTAATTAAGCATGTTCAAGGTAAATTTTAACGATCACGAAATAACGCAGTCGCAGCGAACCGTTTAAAGTATGATAGGATCTATTATCAGCTGACCGTACGTACAACCAGTCGCGCAAGTAGAAAATAGTTCGCTCTATAACATCAAACAATACTGGGGTATACACCGTGTCCCTAAAAGTAGTACACCAAACTCAATCAATAAACTTTCTGAAAATTATTCTCATCGTATTTTAACAAAAAATCATTCACTGACACACTCTGTGGAAAACCTGCAATGAAGTGATTGTAAAATACCCACCACATCATAGCGGTGTCGCTACACTACCTTGTGAAATATTAATGAAAGAAAACTGTAATATAGTCGGTAGGCGAGCGAAGTTAAAAAGACTCGTTTAAAAACTAAAGCACCGGCACTTGACGAATGGCGGATGGAATGCGTGGTGACGGTGCCAGAGCCCCGTTTTACAGTGGCAGTCCTCTGAGGTGATGTGGGCCGTGCAGACCGTAAAGGACACGAAAAAAGACGGACAATTGTTGAAACACTTGGTTTCCGATTGGTGGTCAATGATGACCACGCGTCTATCTTGCACGGTCGCCTCAAAGATATTGGGATCACGATCTTGACCTTCTGGGTCACGTGACATCATCGGTTCGTGACCTTTGGATCCGCCTACCCCGATTATCCTACTTAGAACTAAACCGGAAGTTGATCCGATGCTCGGTCGCAGATTACCATCTGAAGATTCCGAGCTCCGAACGCCGTACGTGATAATAAAGGCTAGATAGCTAAGTTGACACGTCGCGAGCCAACAGACAACAAGAGTATCGTAAGGGTACTGTATTTGCATAACATCAAGCCATAGGACCTAAAATAATGAACGCTACATTTAGTACACCGATCGTATTAGAGGCAGAACGCAAGACTTACAATGGCATAGAAAAAAACCTTGCTAAATAGCGCGTAAGAGATGTCTTCATTCGAGAACAACGACATCAACAAAAACGCCGACATAAACAGTTTGAAGGTCATCAGTCACTGTATCAATCACTATTACTAGCAGTGGTCATCGATAGATGTAAAAGAAAACAAGAAAAATGACCGAAACCGAAAAAAACGAAAAAATCAGGGTCCGGGGCGACACCGAAACGAAAATGAATTTGGTGCATTTTATTTGTCATTGAACTCCTTTAGTGGAAAAAAATCCAACGTGTAGGCCCATATCAATAAGTTCTGTCACAAAATTAATGAACTCACAATTTCAAGAATTAGCTAAAATTTACAAATCAACATCACAACATAACATTTTACTATTGGCATGACTGTTGCAAACAGAATAACCAGAAAAAAATGCAAATAACGTGGTTTTTGATGGTACAGAGCATGCAGCACTGGCCAAGCACTGAGCAAACTGGGCTCAGATTTTAGTACGGGGCCGAATTCGACGCAGTGGGGGTCTCTTTCCGTTCCCATCACTTTAACCTCTGAGATACAGTGTGTCAAGTGGCGGACGATGAGCCTTGATCAGCGTAGTTATGATATTAGCTCTAAAGAAATGCTTCCAGGTCAAGTCATCTCAGCACGTGACTGTTTCAGCGACGAGTGCAGTATTCGTTCTGTAAAAAATCTGTAACACAATCGCATACTATCATCATCATCATCATCATTATCTATTCATTCGCTACAGACCAAAACGCTGAGACTGAGAGTGACATCCGGTGCATATGAGTAAAAATGTGCAGTAAAAATACAGTATAGAGCCTATTGAACGGTAACGCAAATACAGTCTGTAATTTTATAAAACTACCGCCTGGTAACTAGTGAAAAGTTTAAACGTTTTCTGCTTTTGCACGACAATAAGTTCGTCAGTTTGAGCACAAACGTTTTACTGCGAAATACATGTAGGCCTATGCTTCTTGCTAGCCTTATGTTTTGCTTCTAATGTCTGCATAAACGGGGAAAGATGTCAGCACGCTATGTGCCGACATGGACGCGGCCGTTCGTCTCACTGCAGAGTATCATGCGGCTCACTGCACCGCGCCTAGTGTGCTGTGAGCGCTGAAGCTACCCAAGCGCGTAAACGAGTCGGCCGGTCAGCGCGCGACCCTCCAGCCGTACGTGAACTTTTGCGCCAGATGTGCGTTATTTTCTCGAGGTTTTTGCCAACCGATGTTCTTGACCTTGACATTTGACCTTTTGAGCTAAAACTCGGTACACTGGTTACTTCTGCCCCGGACAACGTTCACACTGAGCTTGGTTTTCTGTGTCTTCTTTTTCTCCAGCTAGAAATCACTACATGATAAAGAGACAGACAGACAGACAGACGACGGACAGACAAGACTCGTAATGAAACGTCATGATGGCCGCGCAGCATAAAATGACAAAGTCGACGCATTTGTGTTTTGTCCTTGCTCTGTTCTTTCTGCACGTCTGCTGATGACTGGCTTACTCTGACAACAGTGCTTTCTCATAGTACAATAATCTGTCATTGTTATGCAACGAGTGACGTCACACCTGCCATCTGATGATAGCGGCCGTTGCGCAGCAGCTGAATCAAGGCAGGTACACTACGCTCAGAGGCGGCGTCATCGGCTGCATTCCTTGCCTGCGCCCATTGAACCAAGCTGTCGTAACATCTGTCAGTCGCGCTGGCCGGGTGACGGCTCTCGATGTCGCTGATGTCGGCTGCGCTGAGACTGAGCAGCGAGCAGAGTTTGTGCCAGTCAGGGACCAGCTGAACGTTCCTAGCAACCGTTACTACGGCGTGACGCAACGCCGAACCTACCCACAGCATAGAACCGAACATAATGTTAATGTCAGCCATCCATGACGTGTCTATAGATCTGTACAGGAGAGGGTGGCGGATGTAAATTTCACATGGACATTTTTGCAGTGTTCAAACATTATTCCCGCTTAGCCTTATGGCCCACAGTTCTTCTAGAAACTACAATGTCTAGACAAACCTTATTCAAAATTCCTTTATATTGCACGCCGAGGAGGGAGACAGGTTTTAGGCTCCCCTAGGTACACTCTCCAAAATGGTATGGGTACGTATAAGCAAACCGTCTGTGGAAGCGTTCCAAATCGATATTGTAAACGTGTGCCAGCAAGACCACGGACCTGTGCCCAACTCTAATACAAGCAAAGACACATTTATAGTGCACCTAAAAGCCAGCTTAAACTGCCGCACTTTACCAATAACTAAGTTAAACTCGCCACAGACTTCTATAAGACACGAACTGGTCGGTGATCATCGAGTTCCGTCCATGAGAGCGACGCAGGAAGTAAAAGGAAAAAATTCGAGAAAAAACGCGATGAGTAGCGCACCTTTAGCGGCGTGCATCAGTTGCTGCTGACTGGTCGCCTCGTGTTTAGCGGAGACGTAATCAGCCAAGTCCGCTCGACCGCACGCCAGCAACGACGAACGCAGTATTCCAGCCTGCAGCGCACAGCAAACACGTGGGCTATGTTATTATACCACTCCAGACACAATGCTCACGGCTAAAGAACTGGTTTTAATAGACCTAAGTGTTCTAAGTTTAAAAATGAAAAAAAACCGCATAAAAAGTCCTTACTGTACGGTCAGTCGAGATGGCAATAGGCTCGGTTGGGGGTAAAGTTAAATAACACGCATTAAATTGCCTGACGCGGAAAAAAACCTGTTTGGTGCAAACAGTTTGCGTGTATAGGACCTATCTTTTATGGAAACCAAGTTAATATACCGCTTTACAGTCTCCATGGACTGTAATGCAACTTTTGATATTCTAGAGCGCGATAAGAGGTCCACAGTGTCTACACGCAGAGAAGGTATCCGGCAGACTTCAGTTTCCGTTAATTCCATGTACACCCCCCCCCCTATAGGCCTACGCACTCCTATGGTCAGGACCGTCGAGAGCCACAATGGGGCCCGGGGAAACATTTTCGCGAGGCCCCCAAACATTTTCACGGGGTCCCTCTGGGGAGAACATTTTTGAATTTTTCTTTTCAAAATGGTACATTCTGGCATACTTTATATTTCTGGCCGACGGCGGGGCCCCAAACGTCGCGGGGCCCGGGGTAGCTTACCCCTCCTACCCCGCCCTCTCGACGGGCCTGCCTATGGTCGGATACTGGTCCCTAGTTAGTCTAACCCAATGTCTAGTCTAATGTTTTAACAGCGAACCGATTCACCTTGTTAGTAGCGCGAGGCATCTTCTTCATCCAGGAAGTGAGCATGTCATAGACGGCCTCTTGGCGTTCTGTAGCGTTGCCGTTCCTGGTGATGGCTTGTTGACGGATCGACCTGATGCCGAGACAGTTCGCCAGTGGGCGCCACTCGTCACCCAGCCCAGTCGCCAGGTGGCGTAACATGTCGCCGTCCACAGCGCCTGATGCACACAACACGCGCCGCCGGAGTTATGGGGTGTTTGCACGATCCAGCAAACGTCCAGCAAACTTCCAGCAAATGTATTCAAAGTACACGTGCTAATGCTGGACGTTTGCTGGATCGTGTAAACACCCTATTAATGGCGTTACGAGCAGCGCTCGGACAGCACAAACCTCCGCCGAAATGTCGATCGGTTATTTCACTGTGCTGAACTGTAAGACAGTCGTGTGCGAATTATCTAGGCATAATATGAAAGTTTTTTGGCAATTTACTTCCGTCTAGTAGGCCCTATTTTACTAAAATGCATTACGAAGGGCGGGAATGAATTAGCCTAAAATTGGAGGTAAATAGAGAAAATGGTCATACCAGACTTTTATTGTCAGACGAATTTGTTGCTATTTTTTCTAGCCACAAAACTGCGTATAATGTCATCAAATTTTGTTCGTAAATTGTCCAGTAATCTTGACAGACATCCGCGTAAGACATTCTTTCTACGGCGGAAGCATAGGCCTATACGTAAATAACCCGTTGTGTGTTCAGTTATAATTGCTGTTCGTTTGACAGACGTCGCCGTACACACCTGTCTCTGTCTTACCGGTACTCATTAACTTACGGTGAAGGACTGAAGGCTGAGTTGGCCTATGATGCTAATGTAACAATGTGTAAACATCATGCATAAGAATATTGTGCGTCACGATATCCAACCACCAAACTACTGACGCGTGTGTACACACACTATGCAGGCTGACAACGTGACGTGATAGCGTCAGAATAGGCTTTTCTATGATTTTACATCGGAATATATTCAGCTAAGTTACACTAGACTAAACATTATACAAGATGCCTCAGTGGCCTTACCGTCTGAGCGAATAACGACCGGTGCTCGATATATGATTGGTCGTAGTGTCTCCGGCTCCGGCTAAATGCACACATACAAATATGTAAAATACGCATATAATACAGAAAAAAAACTCTGACGAAACGTTTAGACAAGAATCAAAGCATTATCATGTCTGTGTCAGTTAGACTTGTAGATTACGACGTAAGCAAAGAAAGTGGACGTACTTTTGGCAGCCAGACAAGCATCTCGCAGAGTAGAAAGTCGCAGCGTTTCGTACTCGATCGACGAATAGACTAACAACAGACACAACGTTACGTTAAGCCGTTTTGTTACGGACGTTGTCCATTACTGTCTCTAAATAAATATAAGCCAAATAGTGAGTTACGTGACTACCAAAATAATATTGGTATTTACTGGAAGTGCATCGCCAAATTTAGATTAGTTAAGACCCTGAGGAGCAATGACATTCGTTAGTAAAGGCTTTTTGCTCCTAATTTCACATCCCTATTTTTCAAATTTTTAGGCAGTTTCTAGTTTTCGTTTCCAATAAACACAACTGATATGTTAAAATGAATACAAAGCGACATTTAAGAACGTTATTTTTGTCGATTAGATTCTTAGTATACGTTTAAACAACGGGAATTTTTATAATTTTTATTTTTGCTAATTTTTAAGCACATCAAAATTTTTTTAAAATGACCACTCGTTGTACTTTTTTCATAAATTGGGTTGCGCCAATGTCCCTGACAGTAGAAACCCTAGCTTGTCCGTTCCCGAATGAATCCTTGGGCCAGGTAGGGGTCACTGCCCAGTGATAGGCAGGCTACCTTGGCAGCGTTCTGGCTGGTGGTTATGGATCGCCTGCGCCCGTCCTCTACGGCGGTAGGTTTACTGCTGCGAGACTGGGTCAGAGACGGCTGGCAGACTTGCGAAGCTTCCGTGTAGAGCTGTACGAAACCGCGATATACGTCGATCGACTTCTGCGCGAACCGATCCTCAGCCAACGCTTGGAATTCGAGCTTCGTCGGCATGTTGCTGTTGAACACCATTCGTAGCTCCTGTATTAACACCATACGTGAATGCATCGACCAATATTGATGCTGGAAAAACCACCGTCGTCGTGGGTTGAAAAAGCAGACAGGACAAACAGTTGCAATTTTTGGACAAAGCCTATATATGTCCGCTAGAAATTTCAATTTTGCCCCACAGTTTTTCCAAAATTAAGGTTTTTAGCCACAAATTCTGCTTTATTAAGCGAAAATTTCCAAATATAAAGATTTTCTGACTATTTTGCGACAGCCCAAAATTTAGCCCACCCCCCTGCCACGACGCCACTAAAAACCCAGACTTTTAGAAAGTTTTTTTAAAACTTTACTTTAAATTACTTTGCTTTTCTTAAGTTTTTAGATTTTAAAGTATATATATACAAGAACCAAGCACAAAAGTATGGTCGAGGAGTTCACGAATAACACGCGCCATACCAGGACAAATCCACTGAGTGAATGGCAATAAAAAGTGGGGCGTTTAGGTTTTGGTAACGCTTTCCAAATTCAAATTGGGGAACAAAATTATCGGCTGCCAGACGAAATTTTATGCTTTCCGGTTGATTCTAGTTCTATATCGATTAGGGCCTAGTACAAGTATTTATTTTAATGCAATAGAATATCACTGCGGACTCGCCGTGCGTCCGTCCTCACAGCAGATGTTTCCACGGAACTTGACGGTGAACTGCTGTCCGTCTCGGACCAGAATCTCGCGACTCGGCGCCGGGCCCACGCTGTATCCTTCATCACACAGCTTCTTCAGCGTCCGCTCTATCTTCCCGGGCTGCAGCAGCTGCAGCGTGACGTCAGCACAGCTGATGCCCGACTCGCCGTCGCTGTGTCGCAGCACGGCACTGACGACCGTGCGCTGGAGACAGAGTTCCAGCTGCTGTGCCGTGGTTTCAGCGTCTGCGTGCGGCGCCTCTTCGCTCGGCGTCATCCTTAGCGCTAGCATCCTGTGCAATATCGTTTACTGTCAGGCCAACTCAGCCTCCTATTCCTCCACGACCAATGCAGTGAATGAATGCATACACAAAGTCGGCTCACGTTTTCGAAGTGGACAGTTGTGCAAATGAATGGATATAATACACATACAGCTCTATTTCATCTAATTAACTAAGTTTATTTATAACTTTAATAATATCTTTTTAATTAAAACTTGGTCAACTGACCCTTGACCGACAGGTCAATATAATCAACGCTATGGTTGAATTAAAAGAATAAGACCACCGGTCTATTATCAATTAAATCTTTTGCGGGTGTACACTGTCGTTCTGTTGACCATGCACGACTGAAAGCGTGAAAATATTTCGTTGTAATTGATCGTTATACCACTGCAAGTCGACTCAACTACACAGTCAATTTAGCCTGACCGTCCTTCTGTGAGTAAGCGCAATGAGTACCAGCGAAGACAAACCGCGCGATGCATCTCTGGTCTGGCAATGTAATCTGGTGTCAGATGTCTGGCTGAGGGCTAAGAAAACAGAGATCAGAGACGCCCTATTGGTTTTATGGCTAAGAAGGAACTTATTTACGCTTTTACCACTACAGCAGAACAAGTAGTAAAGGTGTGACCATGGAATACTATACTAGTTTAGTTTAGTTTTTTTTACGTTTTCTCTCTGTCTGTGCTGCTTTGTCTGTTTCTATGGGCCTCGGCCTGAGTCAAATAAATGATTGATTGATTGACTGATTATTATATTTCGTATCTACAAAATTAATACTGACTTTCCTTTGACGAGCCTTTCCAGCTGGAATCCGACTACGTCGTTGCTGGTCTTGACCGGGGTAACGTTGGCAGCGACCGTCCATTTTCCATCACGCACGTCTTCGTCGCTTGTCAGTAGATAGACCACGTCGCCTACTTCACTGGCCGTGCTCTCTGTGAGCCAACCACAACGCAGTGCACGACTTCACCTTACTTCTCATATACGGAGTGTTTTCATGTAACGACTTACGGTCTGATTGTACGCTTTCTTATGCACTTCCTACTCATCAGATTTTTGTTTTATACTTTTTTGTTTCATTTTAAAATTTTTGTCTCATATGCATTTGCTTTCTGTACTTACCTGGATAGATGACTATCATGAGGAAGGGTAAACCAAACCAACGCAACCTCTCATCCCCAGAGTAAGTTACTCGAGTACCTGCCTGCTTGAATAGGGTGGCAAGTAACACTGTGTGATCCTATATGGTAGGTGACGCTCCGTAGCTCTGCGATTGGTATCCGATAAAGATCTACGCATCCGTTTAGGCATTCAGTTTTAAGAGAGTACCTTTGGGTTTGCCGAAGGTGGGTGCAGCAGCTGCTGTCTTGGGTCTGGCGCGGGTTGCTGCGTCCTTGCCGGCTGCAACGCCGGACTTGCCGCGTGCGTCGGCGCCAGTCGCCGGCTGCACTGCAGGCACCGACGGCCTGTCCACGTTACTCGTCGCCGGACGCCTCTGCTTCGCCGCCGGGTTAGCCGGCAGCGGCAGGGACAGATAGACCGGCGAGTTCTTGAAGAGCGTCGCCGCCGAACGCTTGTTGGTCAGTTCGCTAGATGTCTCTGACGTCGGCGAGAAGCTGACGATGGGACTGGACGTTAGCAGGTGAGAGCACGACTCAGAGAAACGATGTCGAACGTCTTGTACTGTCAGCAGATCCGCTGGCTGCACCTGCACCACAGAGTAAAGAAGTAAGCAAGTAAGTCGCGCACAATGTCGGCAGAACTTGGCAACGAGTGATTAATTTATCAGTCGATTAACTGAGATACAAAACTGGGGTCGAAAAAAACAAGAAGTTTAGCTGCTGTCGCAGAGGGTGAGCCGACCGTACCACCTATATCCGAAGGCCAGCGTCCGACTTCCGGTCGCGAAAAAAAAGCGATTTCTCAGAGTGAGTACAGTCCCGTGGTGACGCTGCTATATCGAACGCCACAATTAACGATGGTATACGACTGGTAATTCAGCGCAAATGGGTGACTGGCTGCAGGCAGCAACTTTGCATTCAAAATTGCAGCCAAACCGCCGCAGATAGAGACGTAGTTACTATTGACAGCCTACAAAAATTTGTCATCGCCCTATTTAGCGGTACAATCGCCGAACCCCTGCAACGTACGGTTTAGCCACAATACATGTGTTAGAAACGACGACGACAGACATGACGATCAACCGAAAAGTAAATGAGGAGGAAATAACGAGTATCACAACGAGAAGGCCTAACGAGTAATGTCGCAAACCTTGGCGGTGAAGCTGACTGGTTTCTTGGTGGAAAACGACTGACAGTCGAACGTGACGTTGACTCGAGAATCAACTGTAGACTGAGCACACACAGCTCTCCTCGACACGATCACAGACACTTACCTTATCCCATCCCTCACCCCAACCCTAACCCTGCATATCCTTAACCCATCAACCAAATATCATCAGCTCTCCTGGACACTATGAGCTGCTCACAGCGGAGCCGCGAAATGACGGCCAGCTGGACGTCAGACAAACTTGATAACCTCACCTCCATAAATCTGTACTCCTGCATCACACAACATCAGCCGTCCCGTTTCAATAACTAACGCGCAGTCAAATAGTAGACACAACAACACCGAGTTTCTGTTGTAACTTCGTCAAATATCTGCCTATCTTTCGAATCTTCCTAGTAACACTCTCCAGCAAATTAGCAATGATATAATTACTGAAAGTTTTTTTCACTTACATTTGAAACACGTCGCTTTTATAGATACTACTTAGCTGTTACGACGGCGGACGGCCGAATGGTTTCCTGTGTCCGATACTAAAGCACTGGTTGTTTCGCGTCGCGCGTCCGTCCGTTAGTGTGCGAATCGTGGCGTGCGTTCCGACAAATTTGATAGCACGATATTTCAAAACTTAGTTGCAGGAATTTCACCAAACATTGCCTGTGGCGTATTTAAATCCACCGATAAACTCTGTTATGTTTTGGATGTCCGGGAGTCAAGGTCAAGGTCGCTACGAGGTCAAATAGTCAAACGATTTATTGCAGTGGGCGAAAACATCCACATCCATCACGATCTGTGACACTGTGTGCTTAACCGGACGGCTGAGACGTCCAGATTGAATAAATGAATAAATGACCAGAAGATTAATTAAAAATAAAACTTCTGGAACATTCCATACACATACCTTGACGTTATCGAAGAGCACTTCGGTCGAGGGAGACTCCATCCACGAAGTGTCTTCGGCTGACTGGGCGTACGACAGTCGTACGACGGTCTCGCGGGCTGCAGTCGCACGTGGACTGAGGTACGGTATAGCAACCGCTGCCCCACGACGCAGCTCCTATCCACCGTACAATGAAACAAAACAGCTGAACATGTTTTAAGCTTTTATAAACATATGTTTTAATGTACAGAACGTTTTTACGCGCCATGGCAAAATGCTTCGCGCGTCTTAACCATGGCCTGGGCGTCTGTCCGTCTGTCTGTCCGTCCGTCCGTTCGTCACACTGCTGTATTGTACAGTATCAAATCGGTGCGAGCTAGGATCACGAAATCTTTAACGTGGGATGTCCCAAAGACTCTAGTTTTTTGTGACGAAATTTCATGCCGCTGAGTGGGGGTTCCGTTCGAAGGAGGGCGTCAAAGTGGAGTACCCCCTAAAAGACGTTATTTTGCCGCTTGGCTTGTGTACAGTGTGAAAACGATTGCAGATAGGTACAGACATGCTGCTTATCATAACAAGCACTGGTGACAAGTTTTTTTTAGATTTATCAACATCGATGACACTAAACGATTGAACGACCTTGAACCCTCAAAAAAGTTTTTAGTGAATTTTTCGCAATTTTTGGCTGCAGCGCACATTTCAACACTGAACTGCGACGAAATGGCTGAAGATAGACCAAGACAACCTGCGTATGAAATTTTCAGCATTAAACGCAGATTTTAGCAGTCCAAGTGCCGACCCCCGTATAGGTTTAAGGAGGCCTGCTCACGCGAGCGTCAAAAAGAGGTACCTCTCTAAAAAGTGGTTATTTAACTGATATTGGCTCGTCTAGCATAAAAACAGTTGCAGATAGGCACAGACATGCTGTTTACCATAACAAGTACTAGTGACGAGCTTCTTATAAGTGTCAACGTCGATGACCTTGAATAACCTTGAACCCCCAAAATAAAGTTTTAGTGAATTTTTTTGCGATTTCGGGCTGTGACACACATTTTGAGAGTAAATTGCGCTGGAATTGCTAGAGACAGACCCAGACAACAGCTTAGAACATACATTTTTAGCAATTCAAGTTTCGACTTCTTAAATTCAAGGAGTCTTCCGTACGGAGGCCTCAAATTTGAGTACTCTTCCAAGACACATTATTATTTTATTGCTGTAGGCCTACACTGATTGCCAAGGTGGCAGGACCGCTGTTATCGCGCGTCACATGAGCTTTGCTTAAATTACATCACGGGTATGTTCTGGGCATGGTAAATACGTGAAACATTGCAACGAAAGACTTGGCAGTGGTCACTCATTACCGTTTATACATCATTTAAAGAAACTGTGATTGATTGATTGAATGTTTGATTGGCTGATTGACTAGCCGAGTTTAATCACTGAAATGTGCAAAACCGTTCTGTAGCGACATTTATTAGGCCTATATTGTTGTTGTTGCTGCTACTGCTATTTGCTGACAACCGCCATCATTTCCCGTGATCCGGCGGGAAGGCGGGAACTGATCAGTAAACTGTTGGCCTATAGAACAGACCTGTTGAGCGTTGATTCTGATGATGTTACTGAGCAGCTCTTCGTTAAAATCGAGCGTCAGACTGGAGTCCAATTGTTCGACCCGGGTGACCTGGACGTCGTCACGGTTGATTGGTTCTGCCGGAGATAGACGAAGTACGCAGCCCACAGACAAGCCACTGTCGCCCGGCTCCACCGCGTAGCTGACAACAATGTCATCAGTAACAGTGTAATGAAAAAACAAAAACACACCAAAGTAATTCGGTAAAACGCGAAATCGCTGATGGGTGCTGTTACCTAGTTAATCACACATAAGCAATTGCAAGTTTTTGCTGGGAATTCAACCTCCAAATCTTCTCTTTCCTTAAGGGTCAGAAATCCCCATCTAGGACAATCACAATGTATCATTGGAGCCCACAAGTAAATCTGCTAAATCTGCATCTAAATCTGTCGAACGGTTTATGCAGATGTGACAGAATTTGACAGACGACAGACAGACTACGCTACAAAGAAATGTGTCGCCATAGACGAAATCACTTAAGTTGCAAAAAGCGATTGCGCTTGCGGACGCTACGCTAACGAATAGTAGATGTCACGTAGTAATATAAAACTTACATAAATTTCGACCATGAGGATACGTCTTCTTGCCTCAGCTGCGTCTGACACCGAATCTTGTTGTTTTCTGTTGATGGCGAATTTCGTTTCTTACCCTGCGTTGTCTGAGCTTGTGTTTTCTTCACTTCGTTTACCTTGCTAGACTGCTGCTCCTGCTGCTGCTGTTGTTGCTGCTGTTGCTGTGGTTGTTCGTTATCCGCTGTCTTTGTTACGTCAGCGTCAGCATCTTTCTCATGTTGTTCTTTTATCTTTATCTCCTGTGCCTCGTTCTTGCCGTTAGTGTCTTCTTCCGTCCGTCTGCGTTCGTGCACAAGTCTGTCTGTCTGGCCGGCTGTCTCGCCAGCTGCCAGTATCTGTTGGACGCTGTCTGCGACGACGCGTTGCAGTGTCGCTGACGTCTGCTCGGCATGTGCGACGTGCAGTGCCGCCGCGGCGACCGCTGAGCGCGCTGCCGCCTGCTCCGATTCCGCTTTCAACCACCGATCAGACTTGTTCGTTTCATTCTCTGAGCAAATTACACAGCAACAAACCTTCATCAACGTCACACTATAGTCGATGGAAGGAAACAGTCTTTCACTAAAAATCTAAGTCTGGAAACAATTCAGCATAGCGCCACTGTCACACTCAGACATGAGTCAAAGAACTTCATCTAGGCTTTTTGCGTATTTTGTTCAGAAGACTACAAAATGTTGCGTAATAATTGTTTAATAATGATTTTTTTATTTTGTGATATTTATGCTTATATTATGTTTACTTTACTTTACATTCTAGCTATGTTATGCATTTTAAAATTAATTTTTTGCGCTATTTTTTCAAATTTGTAAATCGCTCGCTGGTCGATTTCTGCCTGGTTCGCGTATAATTGAGTTCACAGAAGAAAACGAGAAAAAGTTTAAATTTTGGTGTGACTTTCATGATTTGTCGGGAACTTGTCGCAAACTTTGTCGCAAAGTCGGCGTAATGGAATTTGGATTTAAATAAGTACCTCTTGTGGCGTCATTCACAGTTACGTGATCTTCAGAAGCACCTCCCATCACTTGTTTGTCGATGGCGTCATACATCTGGTTCAGCAGCTGGCGAAGTTTGGTCGCTCGTTCTAACCAAATCTGCAGCAGCAGAAACCACTGTCATCACACTTCGCGTCAGTATACATTTGACGTTACGTAAGCGTAGAACACGAAGTCTTTCTCAAATAACAAAGCTCATAAAGCGGCGCTGTTTCCTTCGCCGTCAGCCAGACACCAGTTTACACTGCATGCGAAACCACGGTGCATCGCGCGGTGTGCCTGTTTACACCCCAGCTATCGCGGTTACTCACTTTGCATATACACGGAAGGTTGGCCAGGCTGAGTTGACTGCGTGGCTAAATATAAATCGAGATTGTTCACCTGCCCGCATCGTAGATATCACCCATCGATGTACAACGACGTATAGAACCGACATATAGAGCAACTACAGTAAACCTACGTTGATGGCGATCAACGCGTTACCGCTACACCACGCCGCCGTTATTATCAATTTATGAACAAACAATTATTGCCAACAGCGTACAGACGTATTGATAAAGCAATATATTTGTCCCGTGTTAACACCATTATTGAAGACACTTAAATATTGCAAACTGTCTTTAGAATTTAGACTGCACGAAAGAAAATAATTCAACCAATTAACGCTTGGGCAGCGTGGCATGCAATTTGTCTCAAATTTCACTACGCTCTAGATCATGCCTTGCCCATCCAAATAAGTCTGGCGACGCTTCGGTTTGGCCTCAAATTTCTGCCAAAGTTCCAGTGAGATAAATATGTGAATGCGGCCGTGCCGAGTGCTCGAGTATTCGAGGAGTTATGTACAAGTTAAAAATTGGACTCAGTAGAGAACTATAATCGAAGCGCAAACCTGTATCTGCTGTTCCAAGCCTGTACAAGCCGTCGACACTCGGCTCGTCAGCTGACTCACGTAGCCGGCACCGCGTGATGTCATTGATGACGTCATGATCGTGGTGGATTCACGTTGCAGCGCGTGAATCATGAGGTCGAGACAGTCGACGCCGGCGTTCAGGTGTCCTTGCTGCACTGATGCCGTCAGTTGATCCAACGCTGCCAAGTTTGCTTCTCCGTCGTCGTCGGCTTCTGCAGCCCACATCATACAAAAGAGACTGTGGTAACTCTCTATGTGTATCTTTCATGCATATGCATTAGTGTTTTTTTTTCTTTTTTTTGTTTGTTCTTTTTGTTTGTGATGCTATCGAATTTTTCGATGAATAAAGTGGATTAAACACTATAGACATACGTGCACAGGGTGGTCCAGTGGAAACTTAGTAAACCACCCAGTTTTCGTTATAGCTGTATCAAATATTAACCTCCGTGTTACCAAAATTTTTCACCGATAACTTTGCAGTCAAGAAATCACTTGACTTGGCGTCACGCCCAAAAAAACGTATCTACACTACCTTGTAAAATACCAGATAGTCAGCTTTAGAGTAAGTGAGTTATAAGGTGACGTTCATTAGTATTCTGTACAGCTGACTATTTCATTACCTACTTCGTCCCCATGTCTCTCACTATAGGAACTGCAGTGCTATAGCTGTCCATAATCTCACTCCAGTCAAATGTGACTGATGGTTGAAACGTTTCTCACGTCAGTTCATAACACGCGCGTCCGCGCAGAACACGCCGTCGATCACAATCATGAGATAAGTACTTTTCAACACGGTCTGGAGTTTATTGTTTTTTTATTAGTTACACTCGCATGATACACTATAGACCGTGATGAAACGTATACACGTATTTCAGAATGCATCTATAAAACGTATACCGCGAGCAGTGCGGGGATCTGAGAACCGTGCATTGTTTTCATCATCGTTGTCGTCTTCATGGCGACGTAGGCTGCTGCGGCTGACTGGTCGCTGACTGACGTCGATTTTGGACGAGCTCGGTCGTGAGCCTGCAGGTCTGGACGAGCTCGAAGGCCTTGAACCTCCGCCTCCTTGCGTCACAGCCGGCATTGTTGTCGACTATATATATATATATATATATATATATATATATATATATA
>Ga0209367_1003862_pt1 | contig 20514 bp, 14 predicted proteins | sample WorMetLIZISLAND2_FD_187412 | JGI IMG/M metagenome (GOLD analysis project Ga0209367, IMG submission 187412) | Marine gutless worms symbiont microbial communities from Max Planck institute for Marine Microbiology, Germany - Olavius geniculatus... ...
AGTAAGTAAACACTATGTACCCTACAGACTGTACTGTTGACTGTACTTTGATACTGTCGCTACACTACCTTGTGGAATGCAGGTTGTTGAGCCTGCAGTTTGCGAGTGGTGTCAATGTTTGCCGCTTGTATTCGCGCTGGAGGAAAACATTTTGAGCACATGCTGTAATAAAGAAGATGTGATGTGACACGTGTGACTTTTTGGGATACAACAGTTTCCAATCGTGTTTGTCGCTTTTCAGTTAATCATTTCTGAGCCGACGCGTGCGCTATCCAGTTGCAAACATTGTTGTAAATGGCCAAACTACGACTTCTGCATTTCACAAGTAGTGTAGCGACAGTATCAAAGTAAAATGGCCGAAATTACAATCATTTGCGCCGCGTTTTTTCTTGATGTCGCTTGCCAAAAAATATTGAAATTGGTCAATGTTTCACGAAGCTGTTTAGCAAATAAATGTGGCACGTTTTTATGGACCACAGTGTATCAGCGCTAACGTAAGCCTATAAAAGTTTATCGTAGTCCGCCAATCAACGGAATGTAGGCCGACGTGGAGCTCGACGTTTTGCTTAGTCTTAGTAATTAATTATTAACACCAATCAATCACATATTAATTAATTAACATGTCATCGAATGACGAATGCGATTCTTCTCAGGCGCCTGTCGATCAAGTTCGTTTCAGCAGCACAACACGTCTCATATCATCCGTCGGCGGACAGTCTGTTGTCGCGCTTCCTAGATGCATGATGTACGAGCGTATACTCCGCACTGTTCACTGATCAAAACTTATTGTCAGGCTTGATAAATTAGCAAGAAAGACTGAAATACGGTCACAAGTGAAAAGATCTGTTGTAACTTGCGGTGGTATGCTTCTCTGATGCGATGTGTGAGCGGTTTTGCATAGGATAAAATTTTGAACCGCGGCAACGGCTTTGTGCCATCTTATTCCAATGACGTAAACAAGACTTTCGTTAAAACCAAGAACAAGACATTTCGCGCAGCATCAAATGTTTCAAAGCTCTAATGTCACTCACTTATGATTACCAATTTTTGTCAAAAAAAATTGACAAAGTATGCAATGATGCCAATCGATGGTAACCACAATAACAAAATTATTTCATTTTTGACTCCATAACTAGTTAATTTCTGCCGGAATATCTAAGTAAGTAAAGTAAGTGAGTAAAGTGTAAATTTATATAGCGCATACTCAAAAATCTGTTTGAAAAATCTCTAATGCACTTAATACATTTTGTCATCAATATTTCGCAAAAATGTATGTCTTCAGCTGACGTTTGAAAGTATCGAGACTCAGTTCTTGGTCACGAAGACTGTTTGGCAGCGAATTCCAAGTCGACGGGCCCGCCACAGAAAAGCGCCGACGACCGAAACTGTTCAATCGATAGCGCGGTACGACCAACTTCCGCTGAGTGGCAGAACGCAAATGTTGACGGCCAGTGACTTCTGCTGTGAGTGTACAACTGTCTGTCAAGTACGGCGGAGCAGTTCCATGGAGACATCGATACATGAGCACTGCGAGCTTAAATCGTACTCGATCAGTGACATCAAGCCAGTGGAGCTCATCATGCATTAATCGTGACTAATCTAACACTAATTGCTAGCAAGAAGTTTTGAACTTCTGAAAATTTTTTTGTCAAGACCAAGACCAAGACCAAAACCAAGACTATTTTTTAAGGCGCCTCGATACCTGGTCTTGGAGACTGCATCATAGTTGTCTTATTCTAGGAGCAAAGTGGTTTAACGTGGTTTTTTTTATTTTATTCGTATTGTAACCATTGCTTATGTTTGCATTTTTCGTTAGCATAAGCTTGCCTTATGCGCACTTGCAAGCGGCCAAGGCCACCTATGTGTTATATTTTCAGCCACGTGTGTGAATCTTAAGTGAAAGAAATTGACTGAGCGGACGGTTGCGATATTGGTCCGCGCAACTGTCATTTGTGCGATATGCAGATTAATGTAAATCGCCTTTTGCGGGAGGAGGAGCAAGGTCGCACGCGAGGAAAAATGAAAATCTGGCTAGAACAATATCGCCCGCAAGCTGTTGCCACACTGATGAGTTTTTGAAGCTTTGCCGCTTGCTTCCTGTCGCTCTACGTCTTCTGTCTTCAATCTACCAACCGGAAATTTATCGCGTGCCTCTCTTCCGTTTGACCTAGTTTATCAACACCCCTTTCCCGTCCAGTGCAATTAGATGTCGTTGTTTTGTTAGCTCTGGCTTGGTAATACCGCACAAAAGCGTAATAAATAACTAAACACATTATTCGATACTTATTTTCGTGAGATGTGATATGCCTATGCTACCTGTAGGCTATTCTGAAACATGTTTAAGATACGTTGCGAAACGTGTGGCCATCTTTATATTATATTAATTATATAACTTTTTAAAACCGTTTTATTTCGCCGTACTTGTAGTTTTCTTTTCGACTGACTGCATTTTAGGATGTCGCTTTGTGAATTTATGAATTGGTATTATTATTATAATATTACTACTATTATTATCATCATCATCGTCATCATCGTCATGAACAACGACGACGATGACAACAACATCGTGTCCACAAATATAGTAACCGTTTCTGGTAAAAACAGCAAAGGTATTTTATTCACACGTAGCCCTACAGATTTCGCAGCTAAGTCAAGGTCTTGACAGGCCCATAGATTATGTTTCATTATTATCTCATCTCGCATTTAAGCCGGTTCGTCACTGCTGGCTAGCGGATGGGATTAAGCGAGCGACTCGTCTCGGTTGCGGTGCTCACTTGGCGTGGTGAGTCTAGTTTATATGGTAGGTGTGCAGGCGTCTTGTGGTCAGATTAACCACTAGGCGGGCACGCGACAGCGCGGCTGTTCTTCGAGGTCTTTGGTCGCAAGGTCTAGTAGTGCGTTGTCAGTACTGTTGTTAGTGAAATCACAACATGTGTTGACACGCCACTCTGTCTGTGTGTTCACGGACATGCCAGCTGAACTCGCTTGCCGGTCTAACCCGTCAAGCAAAAAACATACATACAATGCAATTTAGAGTGAAAAATTGCCAGTGGCACCGAAGTCACTTTACAGTCATAGTGGAAAAGAGGAGAAAAACAGATGAATCTTAAGTTTAGTCTTAGCCTAAACGTTCGCAAGCACTTTAAAAACGTCACTTCTGAGGGCCGATTGTTCCAAGTTCTTGCTGCGGCGTCAAGGAACGCTTGGTCGCCGATCGTGGAGAGCCGTGTCAGTGGTAAATTTTATCCCAAATTTCGCTGCCTTGGCAACGGGGGTCAGTCGGGGGAAAATGCAATTGGCAGCATTCAATGGCCCATCCCCGAAAACTCCCCTATAGGCGCAAAAATCTCGCAGCGCAGGTTTTTTCATATCACAGAATGTAGGGGTTTCAGCAGTAACAACGGGAGTGGTGTTTTAGTAGGCGGAGCTAAATAACGGAGACGCGTCGTCGCAATTTTGATCGTCCGTCATTTTCATGTCCGTCATTCACAGCGCCTCCAGTGGAATACTGGTTAAATCGTTAAACAACATTAACTGTATTATATCATACGCTTAGAGAGAATTATACCACCGTCCATTGCGGAAATATCGGAGTAAAATGTCGCTACTTGCAGTTAGTGAGATCTGACGTCACGTGACGCATGACAGGTCACGTGTCACACGTCACGTGACACGGGCGACGTTTTGTTGGCGTGACGTCATCACGTCGGACCACACGCAGTCAGTCGCTATAGATACGGTCGGCTGACGTTTGAGAAGCTGCGATTGTCGCGGCACAGATACGCGACGACGACGTAACTGGACTGGCGACGTGAAAATTCAATTTCATTAGAGACCTGCGGTCAGCGGAAGGAGGCCGATTCGTCACCGTGTTAGCGGTCGCCTCGGCGGGCTGCAACGTACGCTAACCGCGAGACCCCGGCCGATCGGCTGCTGGAGGATCGAAGCGTTTCCTCAACGTCAGATGAAAAGATCGTTTGACTTTGACCCACCCGCGTCACAGGTCTGCGTGAGCGCAGCGAGACGAGACTCTCGGCGTTAAACCGGTTTCAGCGACGAGCGACGTCGACGTCTCGTTAACAGTTAACGTAGCGCACTGACAATTATTCTTCTGCAGTCGGTTTCGCAAAAGTGCAACCCATCTGCGTACGTCCGGGCAGGGATAAATGTGAACGGGGCACTTGCTGCTTGCGTGCTTTGGTTGTTCCGTCGCCTCTGACAACTAACGCCACGTTTTCTGACCTTGTAGTTCCTGCGATATTTTTTCTCGCGGCTTTGTTTCTCGCTTTGCCTATACATTTATTTTTTAGTCTTCTAAACCTATTGCTAATTAATAGCATCTTGTTGCAAGCTCTGCTGCCTCCTGCTAGAGCTGCGGGGACTAAACTGTGCTCTACTGACAACCACATTACCCTGTAGTAATAATCGAAGCATTGCAAAGTTTACGTCAAAGCTGAACCTAAGGCACTGGTATAGTCGCTAAATGATGAGCACTAAATAAATGCTATAATGTTCAGTTAAGCATAACTTAGGTTCTTTGGAAGGGCTGATATATAAAGGGCCTATATAGTGCTGCGCGCTGTCTTGTAGCTGTATACTGACGCCAGGTCTACACTTCCTACTAGTAGACCGATTGGTAGCAGTGTTTTTCGCTTAGTTGGACGTCATGCTTGGTTCCCTGAACGATGTCTCTCATAGCTCACCTCCACTGCTGTGTGTGCTTTGACTTATTTATTCAGCGTACCGATGTGTCAGTGTAACTACGGCACCGACTCAACTCTCTTATGTGTTATTTTCTGTTTTTAGCAGTCAAATGCCTAAATGGATCATTAGTTTTAATCCACTTTGGCTGTCAGCAAAACGACTAATCGCAGTCCATCTACAGCAACGTGGGTTCAAGCCAAGCGACGGATGACGTCATTGTCGTCACGTGATCATCACGATGACGTCACACAGTGGGTGGTCGACGCGCTGTTTTAGTTCGTTGCTGGTGGTCTTGCTGCTGTCAGTTGGCGCGATGGATCCCGTGCAGTGTCGGGACATGACTCGGCCAATGACCAAGCGTCGTGTGGCCCGGATGCCTGGAGACATTCTGATCGGAGCTTTGTTTCCCGTCCATCGACAACCGTCGCTGAAAACCGCCTACACTCGCCAGTGTGGAGAGGTATTTTCACTTTTATTTTTATTTTATTTATTATGACCAATTCACACCTACGATGCCGACGCGACTCAACCCCGCTGTTGAGTTGAGTTTAGTTGCTTCGTAGGTATGAATTGGCCATTACTGTTCGCAGTAGCGACGGCAGTACTGTTTTCAGCATCGTTGCCAGGTTTTTTTGTACTTTTGTTACTATGATAACTTATGAATCACTGCTCTTAGATGGATGAAATTTAGAGCTGTAATAGCTGTTCGAGGCGTATTGAAATACGGCGACGAACTCATATTGAGAGTCGTTTTGTACTCGGCTGGCATGTCCGCGCAATATGAAGATTGTTTTTCAAATGGCTTTGTACTGGAACGACCCTTGCTTTCCTTTAAAGCCTACTTCCATGACCGTTCTGGTCCATCAGTATATATGCAGTAGGTCTATTTTACATCGCAAGTCGCTATGGTGTGCCATCATTTTGCCAATAAATGGCTAGGAAAAATAACGTACTAAAATAATTGCTGAAAAAGGTGAGTATAGGCTTTGGCGTCATGAAAAAAGTTTGCGGTAAGCATACATATTTTTATCCATTTTTTATTTTGTGAAGCTGGCAGTTTTTGGTATATTTCAGCTACTGCAACTATTTAAGCAGTGTTTCATTCAAGACGTACCGGTAAAGGCGTGCTAATGGCCTGGCAAACACGGTTCTCAAGTCAGTTACCTTATGCCATCGTAATGCGATCTAGTTAATCAGATTATGGTGTTACGTCGTCGCTTCTTGTAGATTTTGACGCACATTTTCACACGTTAGCAGCAGATGACATTTGTACGTATGCTTGCTATGTGATAAGTCACAAGAACGTGACCAAATACGGTTAGTGTACACTGTGTACAGAGATCGCATTTGGATAGCCTGTTTGTTATAACAACTACATTGGCAGACTTAAACCTAATTTCGTCAAAAACAGTATAAAAATTGAGTTATTAACATTAAATTTTAAAATATGTTAAAATTGTGCGTAGGTTTTTAGCACGATATACACGATCGATTATCGAAGCATCAGAGTCAGAACCTGATTATGATAAACATTCTGAAGGAATAAGTATGAATATTAATAAAAATGATAAATTGTCAAAAACATTCACAGTTTCAAGTTAAAGAAGGCCAAGTCTAAAAAGCTAACATAACACCCTGTTTCTATCAACTGCAGGCAATCTTACTATAATGCGCAGAAAGTTTGTCTGTTTGTTTGTTTGTCTGTCATACCCCTCTTGCGCCTTTTGTGTTGCACGGTCGCGGTCACTCCCGACCGCGGCGTTTGAGTTCTTGGGCCTTGGGCCCCCACCTTGTCCCCACTTCACCTCACGGGTAGCATGAGGGGGTTGAGTTGTTGGGTAACGGAGTGGAGATGATTTAGTTGGGAACGTTGCTAGCTCAGATAATAATCGCGCATTTTTTGCTGTACCTGGGTGCAGATCTGGGAGCAATACGGAATGCATCGTATCGAGATCCTTCTTCGAACCATCGACGAGATCAATCGAAACGAAACTCTGCTGCCGAACATCACGCTGGGCTGCGACATCCGCGATTCGTGCTGGTACGCGCCAGTCGCGCTCGAACAAAGCATCGACTTCATCAAGAACTCGATCGCCAGTCTGGAACAGAAACGGCGAAACCAGTCGACTGACGCAGCCGGTGGCAGCTGCGCTCAGAGCGGGGGAAGTCCTATCGCCGGTCTCATTGGTCCCGGCTCAAGCAGTGTCACCCTAACGGTACATATACACAATATTTTATGTTACACCACTGACTATATCAAAACGAGAAAGTAATATATTATTTCGACGTCGAGTGCTGGCGTGACAAGCGACCGTCCGTCCAGTTGCCGAGCGTCTCACGCCTTGACAGCAACACTAGTTAGGCCTAGTTCGTTGTCGGTGCCTGAGCTACATCCGCCACCCGTAGACAAACATTTAGGCCAAAAGTGCGGTAATTTCTTGAGCTTTTTGACGTCTGCTAGCCGTAATTTTTGATGCTTTCAAGTAAAAGATTGGCAAGCTGGCACTTGCCAATTTTTTGCCAATATTTTTCGGCTTAACAGTTTCGTTTTTTTACGCCTATCTTTTCGACTAATAATATCGGCTGCATATTTCCACTAATTACAAAAAACGGTGTGATATTTATGTCCGATATAAACCCAGAAACTTTGGTTTAATACGTTATCAGAATTAAATAGTTTTATTTTTTTAATATGGTGCAAGATAAAGGCGCCAACAGCAGCAGTCTATACGGTTATCAAACAGCTGTTTTTAATGGCTTTGCAAAAGTAGCAACAAAGCAATCACTTCAGTCTTTAAACCGTTTAGCGAAAAGAAGAAGAAGAAGAATGTTACTGGGATACCGGCAATGAGGTCGTCACGTACCTGCAGCTAAGCGCTAGGAGTAGGAGCATCGTTCCGAGTTCATGGAGATCGGCTGACACGAGTAATCAGATAAGTGGCTGGCAAGTCGTGCGGACAATTGAAAACAGCACGCACATGCTGTTAGTTCTATGCGCGTTGTCGAAGCGCTAGCAGCTGCTGATGCCGAACATCCCGTCAGATATTATACGTAGATGCTGTCGTAGGCCTACTTCCATTTGCGGACGATCGGATGGTCTTGTATCGTTAGATGAGTTAGGGGGCGGGGCGTGTTGCTTGTCTTGACTGTCTAGCTGTTTAGTTGAGAAGGTTAACTGACAGTGTCTGGATTGAGCAGATTCTACACCGAAATATCACCTTTAAGCTATAAGGCCTAAAGTCAACTGATAGTCAAAGTCAAAGCTTAGCTCAAATGATTTTCATGTTCAAAAGTCAAAGTCAACTAAGTTTTAGCTAATTTGACTTTGACTTTGAGAACTTTAGTGTGTCAGTCTGTCAAGCAACTGAAACGCAGTTTAAACCTCAGCCGGTAGATTTATTCAGAGAAATGCGGCGTTTGTAGAGAGATTCTTTTCAGCCTGTGGCTTTTTGACATGACAGAAATAACAGATCGGACAAGTCGTTGAACATGCGAGCGTGGTTGAATCTAAGATGTAAAATTGTATAAAAATTTTAAATTGTATAAAATTCAGCTGTATGAAGACTAACTGATAATTTCTCCCTATAGCTGTCACGCCCGCGATAGGCGGAGCTACCGTCCGCCCGCCGCCGTCCACTTCAAAGAAACCCACCTAACGATACATTTCTGTGCTGCGCAAGCTACTGCTGCTGCTGCAGGTTAATCAAACCAGCGAGAACATCGTTGGCGTTAGTCTAGCCGACTGATACCCCGATCAGTGCTGTCATCGTCATCGTCATCTCAATCTATAGCATTCATGTGTTGTCTGGTAGAACGGACTTGAAGAAAAGACCGCGGTACAACTTGCACAAATTTAAAAAGAACTAGATTCTGCGCCTCAGATTCAGCGGATTTGCCCGTTTGACGTTGTGCGTTATGCACATTTACTCACTCACTTGCTTATACTTACTAGATAGTTATCAGAAATGATGCTTGTAATCAGTACACAGTAGCAGAGTTTGTCTTCAGTCAAGCTTAGCCATAGGCAGTGCGTGGTGCCGTATTGACCGAGCATGTTGCATAACGTTTCAGCATGTTAGATATGCAGACCTACATGTTTAAGAATAATTACTTGTTTTCAACGCAGGTTCAGTGCGCTAAAGTATTTCGCAACACGTCTTACGCCTAATTAAACGCAGACAGTGCGAAAAACGGTCAGCTGTGAATTGCAGTGTCTGAGTGATTTTCTCAGACTTTCAATGCATGGTAATAATTAGGCCTATGTAATGGCCAATCCACACCTACGACGCCGACTCAACTCAACTCAACTCGAGTGTTGAGTTGCGTCGCGTTGTAGATGTGAGCTGGCCGTAACACGATGTAACTATCTTGTTATTTGCAGAGAACTGTCGGCGTTGTGCAGCCAACGTTTTGTCAGTAGGCCGATGTGCACTGTAGAAAAAGTAGCGCACGACAGCATCGTAATGCAAGAAGCTAAATAGCCGTGACTGGCAACAGTATTCGGCCGAAAACTTGTCTTTACAGGCCTTCTTGCAATCTCGTATGCCAACGGGATCGAGTAATCGAACGAAAAGAGCTTGTAATAGGAAAGTTGAGCAAACGTTTAAAATTGCAGTGGCTGCGATCTGTTGAAGTAGCTGCTGCGGCGGAAAACGCATCTGTCCCTGACGGCTGGTAAAGCTGTGCTCAAGACGAAGCTTCGGATGAATTATGCACCAGCGTAACTGTGTTGTTGTTGTTGTTGGCGTAATTTATCGAACTGCTTGAGTGGTCTCCGCGTCTCGTCACACTGGTCGCTATTTGTCTGTAACTAACCGCCTGCAGCTGCGGTGGCGGATCTATTTACTCTGTCCGTTAACCGCACTGTCCAGCAACGCGTTCACTTCACAGGAACGTGTCTTGGAGAAACTGGGGGAACGAAAATTATGCGCACGGTATTTTAAAAAAAATTCGCGTAAGTTCGTTTTTTGTTTGTAAACTGTACCATTCTTTTTCCAAAATACTTTAAAGAAATCGCATAAAATAACGTAGAAAATGCTCAAAAACTGTTTTGGCTATGGGGCTTTCCATACCTCGCGAATGTGCAACGAGAACAGGCCTAGCAATAGTTAGGCCTATAAGCGGATATGTTAGCATTATTGCATCGTTCGCGTATGACCGGTATATAAGTATGAAATTTAACATTTTTAGTTTCTAACTTTCTATCAGCCAACCTAGTTACAAGTGCAAGGGGTAGTTTGCTTCCTAGTTCTGGAGAAGGAGCGACTAACGCCCCTGAAACTGGCGGTAAGCGGACGTCACGTCAGTCATGTGCTAGCTTAATTACAAATAATCCTCGCGTCCAACGGCAGCAGGATGAAGCGAGATTAGTTTCTTTACTCGAGCTTTGTTGTCTCTGCCGGGGAGGTTTTGTTTTCCTGGCAGAATAACAAAACAGCGTAGCAAAATGCGTCCAATTTTCCACATGAAATAGATTGAAAAAACTTTTAAACTATAGCCGGCCGATGTGCTGGATTGGGTTGCAGGTTCAGAGCCTACTGGCAATTTTCAACATTCCGCAGATTGGTTACTCGGCAACGAGCATGGACCTCAGTGACAAGTCCATGTATCGCTACTTCATGCGAGTTGTGCCGTCAGACAAGCTACAAGCTAGAGCACTCGTCGACATCGTTTTACACTTCAACTGGACCTTCATCTCCACTGTCTACACCGAAGGTATAACAATGAGAGGCTTTTTACAAGTATATTATATACAAATTGATTGATAGATCGATTGACAGCAAAAATAATAACAATAATATGCCGACTAACCAGCTTCGTGTTCCAGCCAATCGCTTTGCAAACGCTCCGTTCAGTCAACAAGTCGGCTATTTAGTTTATCATAGATCTTGGTCGTAAAATGGTAGCTATTTCCAAACGCGAGGACATCTTTCTGTTTTTTCAATACAGCGTTTCAACGCCATTCTTGTGCACATGATAGCTTCATCACAAGCGACACATTGGACCTCTGGTCATTTCATTTATTTTAGTAGCTTTCAACATTTTAATTTACGTTTTCAGCAGCTAGGATTTTTACTATAGGATTTGTGCTATCAGGATAGGGGACAAAATAATAATAATAGTAACAATAATAACAACAACCACTATAACATTATTACTTGACTTACTTTTTGACTTAATGCCATGGCGACGTTGATGAATCAGCGCGCTCCGGCAGCTCCAACTTCACGATTACGAATCCGGTTTCTCCATGATGTCCTGTTTTGAGCAAGTCTGTCAGCCTCAGGTACGGATAGGTGCAGTGCGTCGCAGTCTTCTGTTATGTTGTCCGCCCATCTTTTCTGTGGTCCACCTTTAGGTCCCACGTCACTGATGTGACCATGAAGATGATGAAGCACTATGTGAAGATATCTGTTGGGGTTCATCCTGGCAACGTGACCGAAGTATGACAAACGTATAGATCTGAGGATTTCCATGATATCCTATTTGATATAGACAATTCATTTAAGATGTCTGTGTTACGTTTGTATTCTCTTCTCGACAGCATTACTTAGCACAGTAAAAGTGAAACGACTAGGAAGGACGAGTAGGCTTGCACGTGCGGATTACGACACTACCTTCCAACACCTAAGCACATCAAAGTATAAGATGCAGCTTAGAACTGGCATTAGCCGCTATTACAAACGCCAAATTTATTAGAATGCCGTATACGAGCGCGCATAGCCTACATTTAACATAGGTAAATGTTTACAGATCTTATTACAGCTCATTATTATATTTATTAGGCAGACCATTCGGCTAGTTCTTTAGCTGTGTCACATAATTTCGCCTTGTCCATCAGAAGCAACTTGAAGTCGATATAACTCTAAAACTCTTTCGTTAGAAAGCGCGTGCTTACTGCTTGGCTACAATATTGTAGTACGATCAAAAATCATCTTTAGTGCGGTAGGCCTAAGAGCATTCCGCCACGCCTGTGGTATGGCGACGATCAGCGCAAATCGGTGATTTCGTCGAGAGTAAAACGTCGTAAAACGACGTTAAGAGCACGGTTCGGAAAAGTCGTCGCTGGCTGTCTGGCGTTCGGCTCATCAGGGACCGGATTAGCGAGTTATACCCCGTTTACACGAGGAAGCAAACATGAGGCAAACTTGAGCACACGTCGTGCACGTGTATTTTGAATACGTTTGCTTTATGTTTGTTTCATGTATGCTTCTCCGTGTAAACGGGGTATTAGCGACATTGCCGACTGCATACAATCGCAGCAGTTTCTAATCCCTCAGAGCGCCGGACCGGGTCGGGCGGATAGCTTGGTGCGTACGATCAACAGACACCGTGACGCAATTATGCTGTGGTTGACCGCTGCGTGTCTTGCAGTCCACAGTGCACATCTGTCAACCACCACATCTGGACATGAATCCCGTGAATCACCACGCGTTGCAACGGATTGTGTGACGGTTTCTGTCTTTCATTACGGGGCGTTTAATGTCACGGTTGACGATTCATGTACGTGACGGAAAGAAGTGGGCAGCCGCTCGCTGCTGGAGAACGCAAAACAGTCGAATAGTGTTCGGTAACCAATAAGCATTGCGGTAGGTTTAGCCCTGGCTAGAACTACTGCTGGTTTTGGTTGTTATATATAAATAAATCCTTTATAAAGCTGTAAATAAAAACAAAGTACGTAATTTTATAAGTATGGGACAATAGGACTGATACAGCACTAAAGACTGCACCAAAATGTCCTCACACCCTAGGCCATACATAGAACGTGACACTGCTAACACGAAAGAAGTGTAGAAATCGTCAAAATACCTTGCAATGATTTCTGCATAAATCCTGTGCACAGTCACTCGCTCGTCACCGTTGCAACCTGCCGTCTCGCTCGCAGATCGATCGCGATTTGCTCGCCGACCGACCGACCGACAACGCGTGTACAACATACAAGCCGAGATCTCTCGTCGAATGTTAGGCTCGCTATCCGTGAGTTGCGGGGATTATTCAGTCTACACACGCGTGAATTTGCTGGCGAAACGCTGAAATAACGCATTGCGATAATACCGCGTAACCATTCGGTTATGTTCACCTGCTGCCTGCGGAGACGATAGAAACCCGTCCGGGTCGTTGGCTTGCATTTGTAGCAGACCTTCACGCAGAAGTATTTACAAAGTGTGGTGCCGTGCCTACTTTTTGGCGGCTGGAACCATGGAAGTGCCGTCGTCATTTTGCAGTGCCCGGTCCGGGCGTTGGCGATCATGCTAAGCCGTCTCAGTCTTGATGCACTTGCTTGGATGATAGTGTTTTCATTGGCTGTAGGATCCAGCCACTTTTTAGGCTAGTGAGGTAGCTGGTTGTTGGTTTTCCTGCCATCGAGCTTGCTGGTCACAACTAGATTTTCCAGTTTTGACTTCCTGATGATGTGCCCGAAGAACTCTGCTTGTCTCTGCCCGATTGTCTTTTACAGATATCTGCAGCCTTGTTTGAAGACCAAATATGTGTTGACGCATAGGCCTAAGGGATGAAATGCGCGTGGTAAACTCCAAAGTAGTGTCGATGCACTTTTAGTACAAAAAAGGAGCGGACTAAACAGGATGCGCATCGGTTCTGTTTCCTTATTGCTTTATCAACAGAAAGTCCATATATTGAGGGTCAGCGACAAACCACTTATATACTTTATAATGGCGCATTACTGCAGAAAAGGATGCACCTACTGAAGGGTTTGGTGGAAATTGAAGTGTAAGATGCGAACTTTATGTCCAATAGGTCGAGCAAAACGTATGCCCTACAAGTGAATACGTGTCCAGAAAGCACGAGTCCCACATGTGTCACAAAACACGGTAGGATACTCGCTGAACTAACTAACGGGTAGCTGAGTTGCTACTCCGTGGGGTAACTTTCATCACGGTAGCAGACCACGTTCAGAGTGTTGGCGCATGGGGCGCCACGCCAGGATACTGGTGGGCAGAATCGGGATCGAGTGTGATAATAGATCTTGTTTCGGTGCTTTTTGGTCGATTTAACCAAATTCGTGCGTGACCGTTGTCTGCCTTCTCGAAACGTCCCCACGAAATCGAGTATTTTTTTGTACTTTGACGATCAGAAAATTATCATGTTTGTTTAACGAAACATTTCTATACTATTTTATGTTGTACCCTAGAACAAAACCAACCGTCGCGCTTAAAAAGAATGACATTGACATCGATTTTAAAGGCACGCCAGTCTAAAACATGATTTTAGAGACCCCGAGTGAATTATGGCCCGTTCAGTCAAAGTATGGTCGTCCTAGCCCCGCCGGGAGCAGTGCCCTCTGGAGACAGTTGACGGCGTGAACTGCATGCGATGCGGCCATGTAGTCACGCTTTAACGTCGAGTTTCTTCAGTCGATCATTAGTGCTGCAATCGATCACTGAGTGTGTCCGATCAGTCTTCGTTCGTCCTGGTCCTTCGAGGCTTCAGCGAGTTCTGCATATAACCACATCCGTGTGCATCACGTGGTCTCAGCCGTATACAGTTACTGTTGCTATAGGCCTACTACTGATTGTTATTTTTTGCCATTTTTAGCATGGCGAAACAACACAAAACGTGTTCAAATACACACATGCACAATACAGTGCAAATCAGATACGCGAAAACAGCATTATAAAATCTGTAAAACAGCCTTAGACCTAAAAGCTGTATTTCGTATAGACTTTCTAGCCGAATTTTTTAAGAAAATAAATCCGGCTTAGCAAAAAATACGGCTGATATTCGGATTAGCCGGATTCTGTCGCGAACAGAAATTTGCGGTTAAATTACTGCTGATGCTACAATTTTCGGCTGAAATGCGGTTATAACACTAATTTCTCAATAACACAAACAACCTTAATAGCCTATTCTCGACAAGTTGCAGTACACAATTCTACGCATAAAACAGTTCACATAGGGGCGTCCGGTAACTTAGCCGCTGCGAGCGGCTGGCGGCTGCTAAGCTACTAGACACTCGGCTACGGCAAGCCGCTATGAGCACATTGTAGCGTAAAAATTTTACGCTACGTTACAGGTTCGGCTTACGTCCGGGCTTCTGAACGTATCAGTTTTTAGATGGAAGTTGAAAAATCACTGATTTAAGTGTGCCACCGAACAGTATAAAACAACATTAATGCAAAATCGTTTTCTTAATTACATCACATTGCACAGAGGCCAAAAATAAGCCACGAAGTTTTTTTGTTGCAACTGCTTCAAATGTTGAACGATTGTCATTTTGACCGATACCCTCGTCAATACATTTGTAATAAAGTGGTCATTTAAGTAGTCCCCACATTTAAAGTACTAGTATTCAAAATACAGTGCAGCGAAGCGTTTGGGATTAAACAATTAAATTATATCTTTGATGTATTGATGATCATTCTTTAAAAATACTGCATTGTGCGTGAATGAAGAAATTAGAAAAATTGGTCAGTATGAAAACGAAGTCATGTTTAAGCCTGTTACTTTTTGGTTTTGCCTGTTTAGGCCTTACACGTGCATTATAACTTGGCGTATGCTGTGCTGTTTCCAGGTAATTATGGTCATAGTGGAATGCAGGAATTCCTCAAAATAGCGAAAGCCGCTGGAATATGCATTACACAGAACTCGGACAAGATTGCCAACATGGCGGATAACGAAACATTCGACAAGGTATAAAACCAAGAAATTTGTATCGACGCCTGTATTACCTCAAGGCACAACCTGCTGCGAAATACTGTAACTTTAACCGAATTTCCCCTCAGCGAAATTAACATCTTTATCACGGGATTGACTTTGGGTGGTAATTAATAAATTGAAGATTAAAGAATGTGCAAAGATGGTTTAATAAGAAAATAAAATACATAGCCAGTCCGATTTATGGCAGCAATGCGCAATTTCGGATAACTTTAATATTTTGACCGCGAATGTCTTTGACACGAATCAATGTAGCAAAATTCGAAAAAACAAGTGATTAACTACAACAACTCTCCCACTTTGAGCAACAAATTCGATGAATTTTTGTCCACTAACAAAAACGTTATAGAGGCGCATGTTGACCCACTCAAGATCAAAACTGTCCGTGCTATGTAGACTGCGTGCGATTGCTTCGGTCCACGTGACGTTGCTAAAAGCGAAATTTTAACCTCATAAATTAATTTCTCTAGTCGGACTTACGACTTCGCGCGGCCTTACGCTGGGCTCTGCCTCAAATTTCTAGTAGTTTATTATTTCATATTGTCGCACATGTGCGAAGGACGGCCCTATGCGTTGCTAGTAAAAGAAAGTCTGTGTGACTTGCTGGCTGCAGCTCATTGAGAACTTGAACAAGACACGTCAGGCGCGCGTTGTCGTCTGCTTCTGCGAGGGATATACAATCCGTAATCTGGTCACGGCGGCCAAGCGCAGAAATCTCGACGGACATTTCATGTTTATCGGCAGGTAATGCAATCATCTTAGAGTCACACGACTGACGGCCTATGAAAGACACAAGACGAAGATATCGAGTTATGACCAACAGTCGACCGCATCTTGTCTGTCGTGCATGTAAACTGAACGGCTCTGTGCAACGCTGACTCTCATAAGATTATTGCCAGTTGTAATGTCAGTCATTTGCATCCGTCTGAAGGCGTTATTGCGTTTCTCTTTCTTATGCACGTCACCTTCCCGTCATTACAGCATTTCAACTATAGCGTCTAGACTTTCATTATTAGATTGTATGTAAGGACTAGGAATGATCAACGACTGGTTGGTTGGCTGGCCGTACAAGAATAGACTTATCTGCACCAAACTACCCATGTTCAATTCTTGTTCCGCAGCTCAGAATTAGGAAAGAATATGTCGACGTGATGTGCGGTTGTTCGTCATGTTGTCGAATGTCTCAGGCGTTGACAGTAAGTTAGGTCACCTTTTAATCTGTGACCACGCGAAATATGCGTCGTTCTCTTTAGATTTTTGACATCTGGTGACCTTAACCTTTGATGTTCTGAACTGAAAATTGGCACACCGGTGCATCGTTTCTTGGTTATCCGGGCGGTTTCACGTTGGGCTGAGCCCCAGATTTTATTATTGATTTGTTATTGAATTTGTGTTATTTGACAGTTAGGCCTATATTTGTCGGCCCAATGACACGTTCTGTTAGATGGAGTCTTTGACCCCCAGGAGGGAGGCATATTAATTTGGATTAAACCCCTGGCCAAAACATGTAATTGCAGATTGTGGCAAAACCGTCAGTTCTATGCTGCCACTTGGCGAATACAAAGGAAGAATTAAATGGACCTGCCTCAGCAATTCGCCTTTGCCCAATTATTTTGGTCTTTGTTATTAGTTTCTGGTTGCTATTAACGTCGCTATGGTACGAAATAGTTAGCATGTGCTGAAGTACTGTAAGAAACTTTGAACGACACTTAGTTTGCACTGGTATCGTTTTCGCTATTTTCGGCTTTTGCGTCATTTAGCAGACGCTCGTGTAGTCTGTGCGATCTGAGCATAATTTAAGTACGATGCCGCACTGTCTGGAGTGGTATAAGCTCGCACTGCGTATTCGCTTACCCTCTCCAGCTGTGTGTAACTAGTACACACATTCTCTGACTCAGCTGTGTCGTTGCTATGCGTGCATACAGTGACGGCTGGGCGGTGCGCCCCGATGTAGTGGAAGGCATAGAAGATTACGTCGCCGGGGGCGTCTCCATGAAACTTTACTCCCCTGAGATCAACAACTTCGACGAGTACTACTTCAGCCTGCGTCCGAAGACCAACAAGAACAATCCTTGGTTCACGGAGTTCTGGCAGGAACGCTTCAAATGTTACATCAACGGCTCCGACCGCGATCCCAGATACACGACGCCATGCTCCGGTCTGTGTGACGTGCGACGATGCTGCTATCATTAGTATGGGGGGCATAAAATTTCGGTGCTTCCGATTTTCGTTAGTCTCTAGAAAAACCTGCCTCCCTCAAATTTTTATTAGACTTTCAGAAATATTAGTGCAGTTGTAAGTTTGTTTTCAAAGTTTTACTGGAAAAAACTGTTTACTTTTAGTCTGTAATGCTGCAGTGTCTTTACTTTGGTTCTCGTCGATACTAATTAGTGTGCCAATGTGTTTATACATTTTTGTGTAATATTACATAAAATATCATAATATAAAAATAATTTTTTTTAATTTTGCCGTCTATCTTACATTTTAGCCAGACGAAACCAAAAGCACAGAAAATGTATAGGCTTTATTAAATCGAGATTCGACACCAAATTGCGGCTAAACAACCCGATATTAACGTGTGAAACGTCTGTGCAAATATTGCAAAACATTTTAGCATCTTGAACACTGTTAAACGTAAAAAGTGTTTTGGTAAAAAAAATGATGCTCCGGTAATGTCTTTTTAGTTTCTAGGCTTACTTGTTTTATTTTACATGTAGGCCTAACCAACCCGATCTTCAACGCGTGTTTAAATTGGCATAATGTTTTGCAGCATTTTTTACCCGCTGTTTCTCTACCTTTTCTTTTTTCTTTCTTTCCGTCTTTTTTTATCTTTCTTTTCCTTACCTTTTTTCCTATTCTTTTTTATTCTTTTCTGTTCCCTATTTAACAGGGGTCAAAAAGTATCACCTCGTCCCGCAAAAATTTAGGAAAATAAGAGTGCTCTTAGGTAAATTAACTTATGTAAATTCATCGATAAGACAACTTTAAAAAAATTGCTGTTGACGTTTCGGCAACCACTGCTGCCTTCTTCGAGACGACTGTCCACCAGGTGTCGCTGCGGCGGACAGTAAGCAATCATAGATGTGTGGAAGTTGATTGGACCCCTCGTCTATGATTGCAGCAACACTTGGCGGACAGTCGTTCTGAAGAAGGCAGCAACGGTTGCCGAAACGTCAACAGCAGTTTAAAAAAAAAGATTAAATTATCGATGAATTTACATAACTTAATAAGTTACTAACTTACTGTTTCAATCTATAGTATATTCAAAGGCTGCTCGTATGCGATTTTTGGACTTTTTTGAACAGCATTACTAACACCTTTATGAATCAGTATTTTTGAGCGAAACTTTTGAATTTCCATGGAGGGGATTGGGCCCCCTGCCCCTCTTTCCTTTCATCTACGCCACTGATGCTGATGAGATGGATGTTGCAGGCAATGAGTCGTTGCGAGAGGAGTACACGCAGGACGCGAAGCTCGGGTTTGTGGTGAACGCGATCTACACGATGGCGCACGCGCTGGACAGCATGTACCGTGACACCTGCCTCCGCGGCGTGAAGAACCCAGCGCCCGGCCTCTGCGATGCCATGAGACCTGTCAACGGCTCCGTCTTCATCAGCTATCTCAACAACGCGTCGTTCGTCAGTTACAGCGGAGACTACATCTCCTTCGACGCCGCAGGAGACCCGCCGGGAAGGTAGCTAGCCCATCTTCCTGGTCGTAGTCGTTATAATTGTTTCAGTGCTCTATCTTCAGCAGTTAGGCCGACAGTGCATTTAAATTGTCAGTAATTGTAAAACAGGTAAGTCTTGAGGGTTATATGAAAAGCCGGAGCAGAATCAATGTTCCGGACGTGAGGAGGAATCTGGTTCCAAATCTTTGGACCGCAGTAACACAACTTGTGACTGCTATTGCTGCAACAGGATCTCTGCAAAACAGATGTCAATTGAGTCGCGCAGTCGACGCTTTCAATGCATCGACGCATCGAAGGTAGACTGAACATAGCTATGGATAAAGGGCGCCGTTTTAACAATCAGTCAGAATAAACGCCGGAGAAAGCTACGGAAGAGATATATCCCGCGCCTGAAATTAAAAAAAGTGTAACCTGATGAACGTTATTTAAGCTACTCGTGGGTGAAACAAATTTGAACAGACACGTCTGGAGCAAATTAGACCTAAAACTAGATGGCCGGCCAGCGCCTGGAATTCAACAGACGCCTGTTGACACAGCGCATTGCGCTAGTTTTGCCAATACATAATTTGGTCGATAATTTCAAAAGCTTGATAAAAGGTGTGGAGACCAGATTTGTATTTACTGATGACAATGGTGTACGGCCACCGGACAAAAGGCCACCGAGCTGGTTTTTCAGTATAATTTTTTCCCAAATAAAGTGTACATTTAAAAAATATCACTCAAGTCGCCACAATATGTACAGGGTGGGCCAAAAAAACCGGACCTGTTTGAGCGTTGATAACTCAGCAATGGTTAGTGGTAGAAAGACGTGTAATACGTCAAAAGTTTCAGAATGCTGTAAAAATAAATGACAAATTTGCATTTTGAAGCATTTAAATATTCTTTGCCTAATTTGCATAAATATTCGTCACCCCCGAAATTCTGCCAAATTTGACTGTAACACATGGATTTAACCTGGACATTTGAGCTTTTATAACTTAGCGATGTTTATTGATGGAAAGGCGCATAATATGCCAAAAGTTTCATAATTGTGTACAGAAGAAGTGTACAACTTGCATGTCTCAGCATTTAAATATTCTTTGCCTGATTTACACAAACCTGTCCCACCCCTAAAATCATGCTAAATTGGCAGTGACGCATGAATTTAAGTTAATTTTCATTCAGCATACAGTGAAATATCAACAATCATTAATGCATACGTTGAGTTTAGATGAAATTCGACATAGGCATTTGCTCAGCTTTTGCATTCATAACTGTCATCAGTTTTTTAGGTAGCTGATCGATCGCTGGAGTCAATGTGTTCAGGATCAGTTGAGCCCAGCATTCGATTAGCACATGTTTTAGCTGGTCAGTTACTGAAATTTTGTGACCATGCTATCTGTTGCAATGCCCACACACTGAATAATTCACAGAATTTAAATCTGGACTTTTTGGCAGTGAGTTTT
>Ga0209367_1003863_pt1 | contig 20513 bp, 11 predicted proteins | sample WorMetLIZISLAND2_FD_187412 | JGI IMG/M metagenome (GOLD analysis project Ga0209367, IMG submission 187412) | Marine gutless worms symbiont microbial communities from Max Planck institute for Marine Microbiology, Germany - Olavius geniculatus... ...
AACTTACGTGTTTCTGGTCTGATTTGCGTTCAGTAAAAAAATACGAGGACTGGAGACGCAAGTGACGGTGGACCTACGAGACGGTGCCGACCGGGCCTAGCGCGCACGCACTGCACCTGCTTGCCACGTAGCTCGCTGCCACGCTTCGTACGACTACGTCATGCTATTGTACCGTAGCATGTTAGTGCACCATCGCGCATCATTGATCCGTAGACTTCATCCGTAGATGTCATCCGTACGGCTTTTTGGCTACACTTCCTCCATATTTTTTCACTGGGCAACGAGAAAAGAAGAAGGGAAAACGTGGAGGGAAAGAGGAATAAAGCATAGGGAAAGGAGTACAAAGAAAAAAAGGAAAATGGTGGATAAAAAAAGAGGCAGAGAAGGAAAAAACCTGAAGGGAGACTTGAGCCTAAAGGTGGGAAAACTTGAGCCCGAAAATGAATGGGGGAACTTTCGCCCGATTTCGATTCCAGATTGGGGGGATAGAAGCCACTCTGGCCGACCATGCCGGACTGACAAGATCAGACGTATTAGGTAGGTGGTCTTAGTCAGTGGTAGCAGGTGCGACTGATCACGTGATAGATCACATGACTACTCAAGCGACACGTGCGACCATCGTGTTCTATCAAACCATCTGACAGAGATTAGCATATCCTACCTAGGCTGTGTGTGGATTAGATTATGTGCGCGTGACTCAACATATCATATCGCCATGATATCATATAGGTTTGCAAAGGGTTCTCTTAAACCACGGCTCAAAGATGCGGTAAAATAAATCCATACAACGAAAAAAACTAATTATGAAAGAAAAAAACTAAAAACATATTGACCTCTGGAGTCTGGAGAATGATCGCTGTTTATTTCATTTTAAAAAAACGCTATCTTAACTAACTGGCTACATTGATCTTGATAATAAGTGAATGGCAGTTCCTAACTCAGGGACACCCAACCATTGCAAAAATATATAAAGTAATTAATTAGTAACAAATAACTAAATAAGTAGACTAATAAAAACAAAAATTCACAAAATTCTATTTCTTACTGGCAAAAAGCAATAAACAAAACAATTAAAGTAAAAGAAATGATAAAAATAAGCAACAAAACTTTGCACAAAGTTCTATTTCCAATAATTGCCAAGAAACAGTTATTTATTGATTCGATTCGACTCGCCTTCGTAATAGATGCGTCCGCCTGCCGGCACGCCGGCCGCCGTCATCATCATCGCAACATCACGATCACTCAGCTGCAGACCCACAGCGGACATGGTCTGCCGCAGCTCGTCTCCGTCGATGTAGCCGTTGTTGTCCTTGTCGAACGCCATGAACAGCGACCGGAAGTCGCTGCCCGGCAGCTGGTCCTCGGCCGGAGATGCGAGCGACGACAAGCGGCCGTCCATCATCTCGCAGAACTCGTCGAAGTCGATCAGACCGTTGCCTGCATCCAGCCAACAGCAAACGGTGTTGTCTGGACGTCAATCCTTTATACACAAGAAATGGCATGTCCTCCTCAGAGTTTTAGGCCGGCGACACGAATGACACGCCAAACTTATTCAAGTAGTGCTGTATTCACTCTGCAGGCACGGCAGACGGCGGCATCCGTACTCAAATGCGCCCGCAGAAAATTTTCCATTTTCCAAGGTGAATAAGAAATCGAAGCACCGCGAGCGTCGAACTAAGTGGGAATAGGGAAAAAGTAGTTCCCAGGCGATTAGGGAATCTGGGAAGCGTCATAAGTTTCCCCAGCAAGGATCCCGAAAATGAATTTTGTGCATTTTAGCCATTTCCAGTGGAGAGATGACTACTCCAGTCGCCAACCTCCAAATGGAATTAGTGACACTGTCCCATTATAATATCGGAAAAGTCTTTTTAGGCGAGGAATGCGCTATAAATTCACTTGCAGTTGGCGCGCCGCCCCAGACCCGACTGTGGGAGCTTATAGGACGCTCTCGCAGACTCCCTATGAGCAGGGGAAGGGGTTATCCTCGTCGCCATCCTTTGTCTCCCATGCAGTTAAATATAGATGGACAGTTAGTGCCACCGGCCTGTAACGTTGCTCCTTGGAGAATACCCACGGCAGCTCCTAATTCCTACAATAAATAATGCCCTCAATCCGTCTCTGCATGGGCTCCGCTAATTACCTTTACCGCCGCCGGGCAAAGGAGGCCATGTTATATCTCTGTCTGTTAACTGTCTGTTTACTTAAGTTGTGTTTTTTTATTATTTGCATTTAACCTTCATTTGTTTCTACCACGTTTATGGTGAATAAAGTTTCGTGTGTTAATCCGTCCTCAATTTTTACGCGCGACAGCAGAATGCTTCGCGCGTCTTAGCCATCGCCGAGGTGTCCGTCTGTCTATCCGTCCGTCACACTGCGGTATTGTGTCAAGACGGCGTAAGCTAGAATCACGAAATTTTCACTGTGGGCTGCCGCAAAGACTCTAAGTTTTTTGTGACAAAATTTCGTGCAACTGCGTAAGGGGGTTCCCCTCGAACGACGGCGTCAAAGAGGGGTACCCCCTGAAAAAGACGTTATTTTGCCTGTATTGGCTCGTAGAGTGTGAAAACGGTTGCAGATAGGTACAGGCATGCTGCTTATCATAACAAGCACTGATCACGGGTTTTTTAGCTTCATCAACATCGATGACATTGAACGACTTTGAACCCCTAAAAGACGGGTTTTAGTGAATTTTTCGCAAATTTTTGGCTGCAGTGCACATCTCAAGAGTGAATTGCTACGAAATGTCTGAAGATAGACCAAGTCAACATGTGTATAAAATGTTCAGCATTAAACGCAAATTATAGCAGTCCAAGTGCCGACCCCCTAGGTTCAAGGATGCCTGCGCACGCGAGCGTCAAATAGGGGTACCCATTTAAAAAGTGGCTATTTTAAGAGATACTGGCTCGTTTAGCGTAAAAACAGTTGCAGAGAGACACAGACATAGGCCTACTGTAAGTTATCATAACAAGTACTAGTGACGAGCTTTTTAATGTTGTCAACATCGGTGACCTTAAATGTCCTTGAACCCCAAAATATGGGGTTTTAATGTTTTAAAACTGTTTTTTGCAATTTTCGGCTGTGACGCACATTTCAAAAGTGAACTGCACTGACATGGCTAGAGATATACCTGGACAACCTGCGAACAGGTAAGGCTAACGCCGTCGCGCGTCTCATGAGCTTAGCTCAATTTACTTGTCCCTCCGCATCGATCAGACCCTTTCCTGTATCCAACAACCTGCACTAAAGCAGAATTACTAGAAATTATAACAGATTTTCGTAGAAATTTTGGGAAAGAGTTAGGCGTGATCTCAAGGTTCGTAAATAGCACTAATTTCTCAAGGTTCCCGGCGCCTGATAATTGTCAACGTCTGAGACGCTTGGAAACTGACAGACGGTCGCATATCACGTCGGCACTATACACTATGATTAGCATCTAGTATATACGTGGCGGAGGCATATACCGTCTTTATCGACGGACATGATCATGTCGAAGGCTTGTCGTATGTCGACCGGCTGACCGAGACTGTTCATCACCGACTGCAGTTCGGTCGAAGTGATGTTGCCGTCACCGTCCTTGTCAAAGAGACGAAATGCCTCTTCCAACACTGCACAACATCGACGCAAATCAACGAACGTACTTCATAAACGTTATTTTTAGCTGTTTTTAAGAAACAAACGTTTTTTACATTTTGTCTTTATTTTTCCGGATTTTTTTTGGTTTTAAATATTACAATAAACGTTCAGTATAAAAACTTAGATTAGGCCCTAAACCACCTCACGTAAGAGACAGACGAACGGACGGACGGGCAGAACACTTAATACGGCTCGTTAGGACGGCCGCGTATATAATGAGCGACAGACCCATACATCAGAGATGCGTTACCTTGTACGGAAAAAACATCCCGAACATTATCGATTGTCACTTTAAGAAGGGATATCCAATTATAATAATTTTTGGCACGAATATTTCTGGCACAGCTGGCCATCAGATGACCGTTCAATATTTCACCTCAAGCAATGTCTGTTTCTGCACTACCTGGGAAAAACAGAACCAACGAAATATGAGTTGAAATGAACAGAGATACGTCAAAAAGCATCCTCAACATTATCGATTGTGACTTAAAAAAGGATGGACAAATTTTATTAATTTTTCGTGCAAACAGTTTTGACACTACTTGGCATTAAATGACCATTCTAGTTCTCACCTCGTCAAATGTCTGCTTCTGCACCATCTGGGAAAACTTAACAGGCGAAATAGGATAAAAAAGGCAATATTTCGTTGGTTTTGTTTCCTCAGGTAGTGCAGAAGCAGACAATGGGTGCGGTGGAAAATTAGACAGTTATGTGATCGCCGGTTGTGTCAGAAATATTGGTGTCAAAAATTATTAAAATCTGTTAATCCTTCTTTACGTTACAATCAAAAATTTCAAGATGTTTTTTTTCCGGACACGGTCTGTTGGTTGCACGGATGGAGATGCTGTTAGGCCTATACCCATCAAATCATCTATAAAAAGCTATATCCTAATTGGACATCTATTGCATGGGCTACCATTTTGACTCATCTTTTGACAAATCAGTGGCTCTGTACGCGGTGATTTTACCCTTGGTCTGAGGTCGCGTGGCACCTGGCTGGCCCAGAGATCCATGCGCCATCGCTCGCCGCCACCAGTCTTCAACGATCTGTTGATCTGACACAGTTACGCCACCTTTGACCTCGTCGACCGTTCAGCCTTGCACTGCAACAACAATTCAGTACCACGTATGTAATTCGCAGTCAATCGACTGAAGTGTCTAGAAAGCTAGAGACAAGAAGCCCAGTTGTCGCTAGGATAGCCGACCGTACTGGTTGTCAGTGAAATTTAAGGTCATCCAAATTCAATGATTTTCAGGTTATTTTAAAGCCAATATGCGACTTCCTATTAGTGATTAATAGTAACTTTGGCCCTGTCTGTCGCCATTTCCGAGATACGACCACTTACCGCTTAAAACATTCCACTGAAAATTGCAGCCAAACCGCTGCGGACAGAGACATGGCTACTATTGACAGCCTATACAAACTTCAAAAACTTCAAAGCCAGCGCCCTATCCGATGGTACCATCGCCGACCTTCTACGACTTACCGTTTAGCCACAACACATCTGTGACAGACGGACGGACAGACCTGCGGACAGACAGACAACAACTCATGCCAATACCTCGACCGTTACTTAAGTGCGGTCGGCTAAAACACTAAACTACTTTATCGACATCATGTCAATTTCATCTGTTAGCAGCTTACCGCGAAGAGTTATGTTCCTTCACTGACGCTGTTGGTCGAACTTAACTGGCTATAGGCCCTAACGTCGAATTGTATTTGGTCTGTACAAGCTCTTAGCTCAGATGACTGTCGCGCTTTACGCATGTCGTGATGGTTATTGCGACTTACCGTGTAGCCACAATACCGCACGATTGGCACACCATAGTGCGTTCAAGGTCATCCAAGGTCATTGATTTTAATGTCATTTGAAAGCCAGTATTCGACTTCCTATTAGTGATCAATAGCAACCTAGGCCTTATCTTGCACCGTTTAGCCACAATACACCCGTTACAGAGGACGACAGACGACGACGGACGACAACCGTGTAAGACGCCTACAGCATTGCTGTCATCTGGCGCGCTCTGACTCGAGCCGGCGTTCCCGGCATGAAGGAACCACACGGGCTGGTCCGTGACGACGGCAACTCCGTCGGCAAGCGGCCTGACAGTTTGACATTGCTGCCATGGAACTCTGGGCGCAGCGCCACTTAGGACGTCACAGTGGTTGAAACTCTGGAAAACGCTTATCTGCAGCAGAGTGCCATCACCAAAGCTAGTGCTGCTGAAAGAGAACCAAGTACAGCTCACTCAGCGGCACCCACGACTTTCTTTCCAGCGGCACTGGAAACACTTGGACCCATGAGTGTCAGCACCCAGGAGTTCTTGGCACAAATCGGAAGGCGTTTGACCGAGGTGACGACAGACCCCCGTGAAACAACGTTCTTTTTCCAGCGCTTGTCGGTCACCGTCCACGCGACATGCCTAGCTGACACGTTCGCAATTTCCGAGCCCGCATCGTAACCATTCCGGACATGATTTCTGTAGTTTGATATTTCAGCCCTCGGGAATTGAGTGCTGGGGATATAATAAATAAAAAAAAATAAATAAATAAACATTTTCTTCACAACCCAGGAAGTAACATAAATCCCCACATTATCGCACGTTCGCCGCCCCCTGTCCTCCAACAGACAGCATTATGAGATTGATGACTGTCTGGAGGATAACAGGGAAGATTATTAGAACTGCCATTTTTTATGCACAATTATAATCGGCAGTTCTTACAATTTTAGGTTTCCGTCGTTTCGTCGTGTTTTGTGTTTTTATAAAGGTTTAAACTTTCTGTAAAGGTTAAACTTTTTGTTCTGTGCAAAGGCCGAACCCGAAGTGACCTATACTGTGTCGCGTGGAGCGTTAAACCCTCTACTCACTCACTCACTCGCACGTACGCCGCTGCACTCACGGCTGTGCAGCGCGACAGCAGCCAAAGTCAGCAGATATGAGGGAACGGCAACGTCTGTTGATCTCGCTGAGTTTAATGACTGGCTTAGCGCCAAGCGCGAGACAGTCAATAAATTATTATTGTGCAGCAGAAATCCATTAAAAATCCCTTATTCTTTGCCCGAGGACACTGGGGACCCAACCCGACACAGGTTATTAGTCAGCCAGCTTTAAAATTTCTTCCGACGAGCCTGCTTTTGGTTTTGCATTTTTACGCGCGAGAGCTAGCATAGCTATAGCGCGTATTGGCTGTGGTAATTTTCGTGTCTGTCTTGGTGTCTGTCCGTCTGGCACGACCCGGTACCGTTCCAAGACCACCTTAAAGTCTCTAGTATTTCGTGACAAAATTTCATGCCGCTGGGCCAAAAGGGTCCCCACGAACGAAAAGGCGAAAGAGGGGCACTCCCCCTAAAATGGCGCTATTTTACCGCTATTGGCTCGATTAGCGTGAAAATGGCTGCAGATAGACACAGACATGCCGCTTAGCGTAACAAGTCTTGGCGACGAGCTTCTTAGAAATGTCAACATCGATAACTTTAAATGACCTTAAACTCCCAAAATAAAAAAAAGCTTTAGTGAATTTTTTTGTAATTTCGGACTGTGAGTCTGTGACGCACATTTTAAGAGTGAATTCCGCCGAAATGGCTGGAGACCTAGATTGAGACAACCTGCATACGAAATTTTCAGCATTGATTGTAGATTTTAGTAGTCTAAGTCCCGATCTTCTACGTTCAACGAGGTCTGCGCACGTGGTTGTCAAAAACGGTACCCCCCTAAAAGTGGCGATTTTTGCGTTATTCGCTTGTCTAGCATGAAAACGCTTGCAGATCGGCACAGACATGCTGCTTATCATAACAAGCACTGGTGACGTACTTTTTAATGGTATCAACATCAGTGACCTTGAATGACCTTGAACGCCAATAATAGGGGTTTGTAGTGATTTTTGCGATTTTTGCTGCAGAAGAGTGAATTGAGACAAAATGGATGGACATAGACGAAAATTACCCGCGAACAGGAACTGCTTTACTCTCGCGGGTCTCATGAGCATTAGCTCTAAATTTCTTGTTCAGTGTCTTTTTCGTTTTTCTGTTGCTCTATGACGACTGTCAAGTGACAATGATTTTCGGGCAACTTGCCACCATGCACATGTGAATGAAAATCATTCTAACACAATATATGTCAAAATACTAATCCAGGCTCATAAACATGCACCGGATTCAGTTTGGTGGCATGTTGGCCGTTCCATGTCCCAGCCGGTAGAACGTCGGTTAGATCCGGTTCCTATATACAGAGCCTATACCAGCCTAACCATAATGCATTGCTGCAGTAAGTTTAAGAGTAGTAGGCCTATACTGACTGTGCCGAGCTCAGTAGGGAGCTAACTTAAATCATCGGCGTAAACGTAGGTCCTGCACCGTATGGGCCCCGTTTACGGCATGCATATTAACGTGATCACGGCCCTGCAGTAACTGATAATAAGGCAGTCATATAGACGTAGCGTTAAGCCCGTAGCAATTACCAATGGCGTCAGCATCCACGTTGTGAAAATTTGCTATACATCACGTAGGCCCTATGTTGTAACGTTGAGTGAACGTAACGCCAACAATGGCCTAATTTAAGGCATAGCAAGAAATCTGAGCAAAGCTCATGAGACGCGCGACAGCCTAGAAGTTCCTGTTCGCAGGTTGTCTTGGTCCATCTCCATCCATTTCGTGGCAATTCAGTCTTGATATCTGCATGCGCCGCAGCCACAAATTGCAAAAACACTAAAACCACCTATTTGGGGGTTCAAGGTCATTCAAGGTCTGCGATGTTGATACGACTAAAAAGCTCGTCACTAATGTTTGCTGTGATAGGCAGCATGCCCATGTCTATCTGCAACCGTTTTCACGAAAGACCGGCCAACAACGCTAAAATATCGACTTTTACGGGGGTACCGCTCTTTGCTGCCCTCGTGCGCAGGTTTCCTTGAACCTTGAAAATCGAAACTTACACCGTCGAAATCTACGTCCAATGATAAAAATTCCATACGCAGCTTCTCCTTGACTGTCTCAATTGATTCCGACGCAATTCGCTCAAGAAATGTCTCGCAGCCCGAAATCGCCAAAAAAATTCATAAAACCCCTATTTTTGGCGTTCAAGGTCATTCAAGGTCATTGAATTCGGTGGCAATCGAAAGCCAGTGTACGACGTCCTATTAGTGGTTAACAGTAACCTATATATACCGCATCCCCAAAATTTTGTAACGTAGACCTACGTAGAGAGCCTCGGCATAGGCTCATTAATTATTTGTGCAAAAAGTTTTCCTCTATAAGCCTTACTACCTAACGCTTAGCCACAATAAATCCCAGACATACAGACAGACGACAACGATGCCAAGAACGTCGTAAACCATAGCTGTAGTGCGTCAGAAACGCGAAGCTCTTCCCAAGCCTCAAGGCTCACACGGCGACAATGACTTTCGTTTCCTTAGCTAACTAAAAAACCAAAATCTTCAACAGTTTTAGACGTATAGTCAGCTGCGCATGGAAAAACAGCGTATTGCATAGTGAGCCTGGGGGGTGGCCAGGCGGAGTTGAGTTGAACGGAATAGACAGTTTACCAGTGGGGCCTACGCAGACAGTTACCTATCCTAGTACTAACCGGGCTCGACGTCGAACAACTTGATTGGCGGACACCAGTGTTGTATCACTACGGCAAACAAAACAAAAACGACGGTCATATGGTGGCGAGAGAAAAAACACCGGGCGCGCATTTATATAGATTCGAGGCCGCTTATCGAAAATCGATCATATGCTATTCAGTCCGACTTTGACGCGTGCAGGCAGCGGCTAATTTTGCACTTGAGTCATGACGTACGACAGCAACCAATCGTCAGGCGTTTGCATTGTAGTTGGGACATGGGAGCTGTTTATATCAACTGACGTCAATTAAAAAACAATACATGGCGACAGATGTTTCCATCTGCAGCGGTTTGGCCGCAATTTTCAATGGAAAGTTTCAAGCTATAATGACTCTATCTCGGAAACGGTGAGAAATAAGGCCAAGGTTGCTACTGATCACTAATAAAAAGTGGCATTCGCTCTTTGAGATGAAATTAAAATCATCGACCTTGGATGATCTTGAAAATCACTGACAACCAGTACGGTCGGCTATTCTAACGACAGCCGGGCTTCTTGTGTTAACATTTAAGCCAACAACAAAAAAAACAATCTCAGTGGTGTGGTGTGGCTTGGTAGTCTATAGTGGTTAGCGTGTCGGACCCAATGACCGCGAGGTCGGGGGTTCGATCCCTAACCACTGCACTCTCAAGTAACAACCTTGGGCAAGTTGTTCACACACCACAGCCCATCGGTGCGATGCCCCAGTTTGGGGGCCCTGCCGACTAAATATCCAAATCCAAATCCAAATCCAGTAAGCAAAACTAGGCCTCGACATAATTACGACCCTATCCCGGTACTGCGAAAAGTCTTGCACAGAGTTCAGTTACCAGAGAAGACGGTGACGTCGTTATCACTCAGCGATCATTCATTCACAGCTGAGAAGGCCTGAATGCAGAATGCTGACTGTCGGACTGTCCTTCAAACATAGCTAAAGAGAAACCAGCTGATGTAGTCATCCAGTCAACCTATAGGTCTAACGTTCGATGGCATCACAATCGAACGACATCCTCCAGCTATCGACAAATCGACAGCGGTATACAGACTGGCTGACGCACTCTCTACGTCATTCGCACTCAGAGGACGATCGAACGTTGTTGACCGAACCAACTCGCGGCAAGGACGTCGCAGTTTGCATCTCTCTGACTCTGTCACACGCAGCACGATTTCTAAACATTGCCGTTAGTCAGCGATCGAGCAGCTAGCGTACGGGCAACAACAACAGACGCGAGGCCAAAGCTCGGGGGAGAACTCGGTCGGGACGGCTCAGCTAGGGGAGAGGCGACGCCAGGACTGGGTGGCCCGAACGGCGTCAGTCAGGCCGTACGTGCTACATAGCTCGATGCAATGCCCAGGTGATATTCAGATCACACATTGAATACGGCGGCGCGCATGCAGCTATTGGCCAGACAGCCGGTCGATCGTGGCCTCGATGCGATGATGAGCAATCGCCGGTGTTACGTTAAAATGACTCCCCCATAAAAAATCGGCCCGAGGAGTGATAATCAGTCACGGAATTAATATTGTCTTCCCCTTTATTATCGCCGGCCCCATAAAAAGTCTTCCCATTATAGGATCGCCTCACAGAAAAGTCTCTCCTTCGGCCGACAATTTACCGGTAAAAATCCCTCCCGCCCGGGCGACACACGTCACGTGACAGCTCGAGCTAACGTAAACAATACAGCGTTTGTCGATCTGCCAATCAATCAGTTAGTTGATCGATCAATCGGTCGATTTCAATCAGACCACTTGGGTTCTCTGGCCTATAATATCACGGATTTCTGGACTGTTTATGATTTTCATATTTTGCAGTTTTTCGTTACTTTTAAACTACTTTTTACGCGCGACAGCATGTAATGCTATCTAGACGTAGGGCCTACGTCTGTCCGTCTGTCTGTGTGTGTACCTGTCACACTCTGCAGCTCTGTCTAAATCAGGGGTCTCAAACTCGCGGTCCGCGGGCCGCATGCGGCCCGCGAAGGCGTTAATTGCGGCCCGCGACACATTATCTGAAATTCTAAAAATTTAGGATAAAATAAATCGTTTTATTCATTTTACAGCATTTTTGCCAGTAATTCAGTGAAACTACTATTTTCTTTGCCTCTCCGTTTGATGTTGACGCAAAAAGCGTTTCCGAAGTATTCCAGATGGAGGTATTGAATTTGAAGTGTGACAAGCAGAAGCAGAAGCAGAAGTACACGGACGTCTTCTGTCGTTTGTATTAATTACTGCATTTAATGCATTTTGTCGTCTCTAAAACAATGCGGCCCGCCGACTGAGTGATATCTTGCAGTGTGGCCCGCACCCTCAAATGAGTTTGAGACCCCTGGTCTAAATGGTGCAAGATAAGATCCCAAAGTCTTCTCTGTAAGCTGCCTCAATTGACTCTAGTTTCTTGTGACAAAATTTCGTGCCGCTGGATGAAGAATTTTCCCTCGAACAAGGGCGTGAATGAGAATTACCAAGTTATAACAGTCTCTATTTTACCGCTATTGGTTCGTCTAGCATGAAAACGGTTACAGATAGCCACAGACGTGTGACGAGCATTTTAGGTGTATGAACATCGATGACCTTAAACGACCTTGAACCCTTAAAATATTAGATTTTAGTGAATTTTTCGTGATTTTGAGCCGCGACACACATTTCAAGATTGAAAATGCGCCGAAATGGCTGGAGATAGTTCAAGACAATCTGCGTACAAAATTATCAGCATTAAGCGTAGATTTACCTGTCATTATGTTAAAATTAAGAATTTAATCAATGAACGAATGAATAAAATTCCCCCGGTCGTATCGCAGTAGGTTTCGCCGGAAGATAGAGAGTAGAATAGTGTCCATCTCACATCGCTCATTACTCAGTCAGAGGAGCTGGCCGAGGCGTGGACGCGGGGCAACGCGTGCTTGATTTACCGCATATACTTTCCTGCACTGTAGGTTCCTGGCAAGCATAATCGACCCTCCTCGAGCAACGAAGCCGTGATTTATCTGCGCCGACGCTGGTGTCACATTAAAATGTCTCCCCATGAAAAATCGGCCCGGGGAGAGATAGTCACGGAATTAGTATTGTCTTCCCCTTTATTAGAATATCGCCGGCTCCATAAAAGTCTTCCCATTATAGGATCGCCTCACAGAAAAGTCTCTCCCGGCTGACCATTTACCGGTAAAAATCTGTCCCGACCGGGCGGCCGCCGGGCGGGGCGGATTTTTGCCGATAAATTGTCGGCCGGGGGAGACTTTTCTAGAAGGGGCGATCCTATAATTGGACACCGACGTGAAATAACGCGATTATACTCCGGGTTGTTAGTCGGCGCGTGCATCTATCTGATCGCAAATCCGATACAAGACACGTAGGCCTACGCGGCAACAGCTGCATTGCGAATATACACTGTGAACCAAATAATATTGCAGCATCTGCTACCGAAACCAGAGCTGGGAATATTATTAATAAATTGGTACCTGGTACTGGTAGTACTAACTGTTCAGCGTCCAGCCATCATTCAGTAGCCTACTGGTAGAAAAAAAGAAAAAAAAGAAAGAAGATCTGTTAGATGCAAGTAGGAATGCGAAGAAAATAATCTCAGGTGGATTAGCAACTATATAATATGTAAAATTCTGTTAGTTTCAGTAGTACCGGGCGGATAGTGTAAACTATACGTGTAGTTGTGAACCTGTCCGTCGGTGTCCTCCATTCTCAGCCGAAAACTCGTTTATCAAAGGTTTTTCCTGCTTAGTTCTCTCTCCCTTCCTATCTCTCTCACGAAACGGAACTTATCCATGGATCTCCGACCAGCTCGTGTTTTAGAAGTCCGTGGCGATGTTAACTTTGGTGAAGTGCTGCAGATTAAGCCGACTCGGCTGCAGGGCTTTAAGGCGCACAATAAATATGTATTTACTGATTTACTTGTACGCCGTATAATAGCAGAGAACGAGCGTCTGCCGGACCCACTTCCGAAGATACTTCGTTACCTGACAGTGACTTGTTATGCTATCCGTTGTCTTGGTTCTTGAATGTATTAGAAAATGCACGGTATGCAATTAAGCCGTATCTTACAGAGTGGAAGTAGGCTAACGAGCTCAAAACACGCGTGGAGCGCTGCATTGATCAGTGGAGACTGAAAGATTTGGAAGTCGCTGACAGCTACCTCTGCCGCAACGAAGCGACGATGTCAGTTGATTTGTGTCGTCAGCTCGATTAGGTCTACTCAGAAATTATGAACCGATTTTGATGAAGTTTTGTCGGATGAAAGTGTTGCAATAAATAAGTTTTGTGCATTCCGAGTCGCTATTTATTAGGAAACAAAAAATTTGAGCTAATGCTCACGAGACGCGCGAAAGTCTATAGCAGTTCCTGTTCGCAAACTGTCAGTCTATCTCAAGCCATTTCGTAGCAGTTCATTCTTGCAGTGTGCGCTGCAGCCGAAGATCGCAAAAATCAATAAAAACTTTTTATTTTGGAAGTTCAAGATCCTTCAAAGTCATCGATGTCGATACGACTAAAAAGCTCGTCACAAGTGCTTGTTGTGATAGGCAGCATGCCCATGTCTATCTGCAACCGTTTTCACGAAAGACTGGCCAACAACGGTAAAATAACGACTTTTACGCGGGTACCGCTCTTTGATGCCCTCGTGCGGAGGTTTCCTTGAGCCTACAAAATCGAGACTTGGACAGTTGAAATCTACGTTCGATGCTGAAAATTTCATACGCAGCTTGTTTATGCTATCTCAATTGGTTTCGGCGCAATTCGCTCTTAAAATGTGTCTAGCAGTTCGAAATCACCAAAAAATCCATAAACCTCCATTTTAACGTTCAAGGTCATCCAGGGTCATTGACTTAGGTAGCAATCGAGAGCCAGTGTACGACTTGCTATTAGTGATTAATAGTAACCTAGGCCCTATCGCGCACCGTTCTTAAGATACAGCGACTTATTGGCCAAAAATCGCAAATTTTTCCCACCCCCTCTCATTTAGCGCCCTCGTTCGGGGTGACTCCCTTCGAATTTATGGAAAAGCTTTACAGTTCCTGAAACTAGAGTCTTCCACGCAGCCAACAGTAAAGATTTGGTGATCCTGGCTTGCACCGTTTTTGACTGATCCACCCGTGTGCCAGACACACGAACGGACAGACAGAATTGCGATGGCTAAGACGCGCTGAAAGCAGTAGCTGTTTTCACGCGTAAAACGATATAGCTGATAGCCTATATATAGGCTTTATAGGCCCTATAGGCTTTAGCAGGCATCGGCTGCGGTTTGAGCACTCGCGTTGTCATTTTGTGATAACTTAAGCAAACGTGAATCGGTTTTAGTAACTCTTTTACTTTTGTATTTTGAGGTATCGGCCTAAAACCTAAATCGCAAAAAAATAACTTAAATGAAATCGGTCATGTCGCCTCAAATCTGCTGCCAGACAACGCTGTGAACTTGAATGTTCAACTCACTGGACAGCTGTTTACTCATATAGGCCTACTAGCCATAATAGGCCTAATTTACCGCGGGCGGCGCCAGGGGGCAGAAGGGAAGGCGGCTCCCCCCGGATCCTTGCCCTCGCCCCCCTTCCGGCTGCCTCCCAGGAGAAATTTTGATGGTTAAAAAGTGCCTTCTGGTAACCATGCATACACATGCCAAAATGTGACTGATTAAACGCCAGTTCTGCAAAACAACACAGATATCTGTGATTTTTGTTTGTACAAAATATATAAAACAAACAAAGGTGCGACTACCATTGAAAGTCCAAAAGCTAATAGTGTTTCAGCTTCGGGGAGGGGGGTATCGCCCCTAACTTCTCGACGAAGGTCTCTGCCTCTAGACCCCGCTACGTCTTTTTGATGCGCATAACAAGTGAATAAAGGTCGACATTTCCCCCACACACAAAAAATATTGCCACCAGTTCCCTGGCTCTTGCCCCAGTATTAGATTCCTAGGGCCGCCCATGTAACTTACGCATATATGGTCATAGATTAATTTCAACCTATTAAACGAACTGCAAGCAGTTCTGTTTGAGGGATTTATTTAAGCTTAATTTTTGCGCGCTTTTACGTTTTTTAGACTTTACGAATTTTGCATCGTTCTGTCGAATGTTTGATGATTTCGATGCACACATTGCAATAAATTGCAGCAGAGCAGCGCGTGCCTGGCGAAGAATTAAACAACGCGTCGTCGACGCATGCATTGACTGTGCCGTGTGCACGACTCAAACTTTATACGTCATAAATGTACAAAACATCAGTTTATACACTTGTTAAGGGCGACATGCAATGAGTGACACGTCGAAAACAGCAAAAATCATAAAAAGGTGATATCACTCACCGTCACATCGTCTAACTGTCAATGTGCTGTTGAATAAGATCACCTTTTATGATTTTGCTATTTTCGATGTGTCAGTCATTGCATGTCGCCGTTAATAAGTGTATAAACTGATGTTTTGTACATTTATATTTGCTGTTCTATTACAATAACAAAGTTTTTATGTTGATGGTCAATTATAAACCATCTCCTTTCCACGGCCATAAAGAAAATGAACCTTTAATATTTTGGTGCCACGATTTTGATCTTTAGGAATCACGTGACGTCATCGGAACGTGACCATCGGACTCGGCGAGGGCACTTTTCTATTAGTGGTCAATGATGACCATGCGTCTATCTTGCACGGATACGAAGATACGGGGCTTCGAAAATTTTGGGGTTACGAGTTTGACCTTTTGGGGTCACGTGACGTCATCGATCACGTGACCATCAGACTTGCAGTTTATTTTGAAATATAATAGCGCAGAAATTATTAGAATTAGTTTATGCTTGCTAAAGCTTGTCATTGAAACTGCGTTGGTGTTGGTTGCAACAGTTTACATTCTTCGTAATATATGGTGAGTCATAACCAAAAACTCGTTTGAACTTTCGAACTGAAGTCGTTAGCTGTGTTGATAATTTGGCTATTATCGTATCATTGTGTATTTTTTGAACTCAAACTGTACACCTTCAGTGTCTATCAGAAATTTATGAAAGTTTCGTTCTCCGGTGAATACTTCAATGGATTTTGCAGCCTTGAGTGCCACGAACTTTCCATTTTTTTGAGTTTCAGAGACAATTGAGGTTGCCAAACAAACCGGCAATAATTGTCAGCACATTTTTTTGTTATTTAATTCTAATCTTGCATAAAAATGACATAAGTAAATTGTGATGTTTTGAGTAATATCTGACCGAGTTAAAATGGCAATCGATATCATGGCCTGATATCATGTCGATGCTATGTCCTCATGAGAAGACAGCATCTCCGTTTCTGTTGACTTTTTGTTTTGTGTAAAAATCAGTTTTACGTTGCTACTGTCATTTTCGTCTGATTCTTTCCGTATGTCATGTCATATAGATTTGTGCTTGAAGTTACGAGGCTAATGTTAGAAATAGCGCTTTTTACTTAGTTATATCAAAATGTTATTGTAGTTAAAGTGTCAGCGATTTAATTGGATGTTTCCAAATTTGTCGAAATAATGTTTATTATTTTAAGTCTATTTGTCCTAACTTTACTCCATCACTTGAGATTTGATTGCGAAGCTTACTCACCATGATGCAATGTACGAGGGACGTTCAAAAAGTTTTGCAAGTCGATATATTAGACTAAAAAACCTCTCGAAATCTATGCACCAGTAAAACGCATATTTTTTTCCGTACTCGTACTACGAGTAGGCTATATGTGTGTCTAAGATGTCAGCTTTATGTTACTGTAAAATTAAAGGTTGCAGATAATAAACGAAACACAGCAAAACTACATGAAAATAGACTTTATTAGCGCACAACGAATACCCTCCAAATCTAGCGAAACGTTTAGCGAGAAACAATATACTTGGCAAAATCATAATATTGCGAACTGGGGCGAGGGCGCGACTGTACAGTTCACGTTAAGCTTCTGTATAATATTATGGGCCTATAGTTGAGAGTCGAACGCCCCTACAGCACCGTGCACACGCGAGTTAGATTGATCAAGTCATAGTACAATGCAAAAAAAGTCAGAGCGTTCTCCCGACACATCAGTCGTCGCCGATGACCTCACGTAGTTCTGATTACGTCATTGATGACGTCATCTCGACGGCGTTTCTTCTATTACCTGCAGTCGCAACAACACCACACGTAATTATTATTATGTAACGTTTTGTATCGGACTATTCCTATGGCGCTGCGAGCAAAAGCGGTGAACCGATGTCGAATTTTTGCGTCCGCACACTGCGAAGTTTTTGCTCGCAGAATCATAGCTAAATCAAGTATTATGCAATAGACAAAAACAGCTAAGTGTCGAATGCAAAATATTGTAATTATATAAAATTAAGCTTAAGATGTCTATCGATACTTGAGAATCCGACATTCGCGGTTGATAAAAAGTTAATGCTTTTGCACAAGTTTACACGTTCAGAGGTTTCTCGATGCAATTCTACTGCCATAGGACCAGTCGGTTAGTTTACTGAAATAGATTTTGACTCTGAACACAGTAGCTATGATCAGCCAGCAGTCCTATAGTTAATCAGCTAAAAACACTAAAACAAATAAGAATATATTTAGCAAGCATTCGGCCAGTACAAAGTACAAACATTTACCTAGAATGATGCAAATAGATTTCCAAAAAGGTATTCTATAGCGTACAAAGTAACCGTACCGAAAGCCGAAATTCAGTTTTTAATAACTTTAAACATGAAAAACACCATAGATGACCCACTAAATCTAACTTAGTGTTTCCTTTCCGAAGGCTTACTTCGCTTGCAAAATATCAATTGCATTCATCGACAACTAGGCTATTCGAATACCCGGTAAATTAAGAAACTAAGACAAACAGAAGTTATAATTCTAACAATAAGCAAAATGAATAACTGAAAACAACTTACAGGAATGTGTGAAGTTAGTAGTGGTATCCGTATCCGTATCCGCGTCCGTAACCGCCGTAGCCGCCGTAACCATGACCGTAATATCCACCGTAGCCGCCGTAGTACGGGCCGCCGTGGCCGTATCCGTGTCCGTATCCGTGACCGTATCCGCCGTATCCGTGGCCGTATCCATGCCCGTAGCCGTGGCCGTAGCCGCCGTAGTGGCCGTACCCGCCGTAGCCGCCGTACCCGCCGTACCCGTGGCCGAAGTGTCCGAGTCCGAAGCCGAAGCCCGATTTAAATTCGTCCTTCTCCGCGTCCTCCTGCTCGTCGGCGGCGACGGCGAACGCCACGCAGGCAGACACGAACAACAATACAAGCATCGGCTTCATCTTGGTCCTACTTGATGTCTCGACACTACTAGCTACTGACGCTGAGGCTGATGATGATGATGTCGTTCGCTTCTGCATCTCACCCGGCGACGTCGGCGCACATTTATAGTCGACGCGGCGGAAACGCGCCGCGAACAATGGCACATTTGTCGCTCGCTTGGTCGGCCGATGCCCGTCGTCACGACGCAAGCGTCGCGCGTTTACGACGGACGCACGGCGTGCCGGTGCAGCCGGGGCGACCACCCATTGTACGTCGGTCGGCGTATAGCGTGGCGGCCGGTCGGCCCACCGTTCGTGCGTCACGGACGTGTTGGGCCTGACAGTCAGTGGACACTCAGACGGACAGAGAGCGAGCGAACGGTCGCGCTGATGACATATTGTTGATGCATGCCTGAGAACACGGTTGCTGCTGCTGCGGCTGTGCACCGATGTCATGACATTGCGATACATGTATTGTACATAGGCCTCTGACACGTGCTGCTGCGGTGAGCGTAGCACAATGCGCACGTGTCCACTGACACCGCATTCAACGTGTCTCACTCTGGCCTCCTTTCTCCTCCTGCTGGTGCGAATGTTTGTGAAAGTCGGCCGTCGTTCATTTCGCTGCACTTCTTCGGTTGCATTCTGTCACTTCGGCCCGCTTTCATCTCAGGACCTGCCGAGAACGAATAATGTACATTTATCGTCGTTGTTAAACAGAAAAATTTTTACAAGCAGCAGATGCGAGCGATGCATTAGAAAAGTTGCGGAAAAGAGACGTTGATCGGGGAGATTCGGGAAAACTGCAGGTAGAAGCTACTGAAGTCTGGATGTTCATCCTTTGCCACAACGTTTAGATGAAACTGTGTAGTCTGTGCGTGGTGCATGGCGGTAGACGTAGGTCCTACTTCCCCTTCCCGCAAAAAACTACTGTGTGCAGTATTGAGAAAAATAGTCCAGACTTAGGAATCGTCGAAAGAACATTTGCTGCATGCTGTTTAAGGCCGGTTCACGTCACGGATACAAGTCTGACACAAAGCGTCTTCTCGCAATAAGCTTTTGAGCCGCGCAAAACACGGATAGATGGTTTTTACTGCGATCGACATAAAACAGCGTAACTACTCGGCGTTGCGGATTCCGGGTGTATAAATCAGCGTTTCAGTTGGGCTTTTCGAGCATTTTGACCAGGAGAATAAAGAGGAAAATAAACTGAAACGAATCCATTTTGTTTACATCTAAACCTTTATGAGACGTTTTCAACCAGTATTCGACGATGTCGATCTCTAGGCATAACAACTTTAAGTCTGATCTGCAGTTGTCAATGTGATCAATATTTATACATCTAAAATATTTCCTTGCATGACAAAAGACGTTCACGATAATTACCGAATGACGAAAAGCTGCACTGCAGCTTAGCGTAAAGACACAGTCTGCAGTACCGACATGCTTACGTTTAAATGGAATTTTTTATTTTTTTGAGCTAGGCCTATAAATCACTAGAGAATAACTAAATATTGAAATTACAAAAAATGTCATAGGCCTACACGCACCGGTCTCGACATCATTCTGAAACTCTGCTTGAAAGATTAATACTATGCTAAATAATCGCTGTTTGCAAACGGCGATTATTTAGCATAGTGTAACTAACTCTTCATCAAGCGTTTCCGACTGACAGACCAAATCATCGCCGTGCTGGCAAATTTTCGAAACAGGCAAAATCTTTTCCTGACATAACAACATACAATGAAATTAACGTTGGACATACTGCCCAAGTTCGATGATCTTATTACGTGAACATATGTTGTGATAAATGCCGTTTTAACTTTGTTAAAACCATTTTCCAGCTAATGTTTTTGCACGTTTGTCTACAACGAAAAGGATTTTATTTGAAGGCATTTGTCCTACAATATTTGGGATTTATATCCTGTGAGATTTTTTATGTCCCGGATTTCGCAAATTCTACGGTATCAATATGTCACGCTTGAGTAGCAAGCGCGTGCTAGGTCTATTTTTAGTTGCTGCTGCGGTCGCGCGTGTGTAGGCCCAGCGAGCGAGTCTGTCAGTCGCGCTC
>Ga0209367_1003864_pt1 | contig 20503 bp, 18 predicted proteins | sample WorMetLIZISLAND2_FD_187412 | JGI IMG/M metagenome (GOLD analysis project Ga0209367, IMG submission 187412) | Marine gutless worms symbiont microbial communities from Max Planck institute for Marine Microbiology, Germany - Olavius geniculatus... ...
GATCCCCACTATCGATATGATGATTATCCTCATTATGAGGCTTTCCGGAATCCGGCTACGCAGAACCAAATCATGGGGACTCGAAGACATCGCCTTAAATTAATCCTTTAAATGGTAGATAGACCCGTTTCCCAACGATGGCCTGGCCAAGCGGTGAGGACACGGAAATACGGCCTTTCTCAATATCGGATTCATCGGGCCCGACCAGCTGATATTCAACGTCTTCGCCGGTCTCGATATTTTCAAGCAATACTTTGCTGCCGAACACGGCCTTATCTTTGCTCAGCTTGTCCGGCACGATAACGTCGGCATTGGCCAGTTTATATTGCAATTCGCTGATACGCCCTTCGATAAATCCCTGCCGATCTTTGGCCGCCGCAAATTCGGCATTCTCGCTGAGGTCGCCATGGGCGCGGGCTTCTTCAATGGCTTTAATGTTTTCAGGCCGTTCAACTCTTTTCAAATTATCCAGCTCTTTTTTCAGAGCCTCATAGCCTTCTTGTGTTACCGGAATTCTTTCCAAGTTGTTGCTCCTTATCCGGATCCGCCTGAAATGGAAATATAGTGGTTTAGAACCGAAAAATAACTGATTCTCGCAGTGTTTGCACCGTCGCTAGTGACCTTTGGTATTTAGGGGCAAAAAATACTCAAGTAGCACCCTATTATCTAAAAATTCAATTTAAATATTGACGGTCGAGTATAAACGACTCAACAGGTGGTATCCGATATGTTGGAATCAGGTTAAATTTTTACGGATAACAGCAAAATATATTGTTGTCAAGGATAAGCTTAGGATTTCAAGGTATTACCTGTTCTGAATTTAAGCACTGCGTCTGATTGCCGGATATAATGCGGAACCAGAAGGTGAACATCATCGGTGTCCCGCCGTTTAAACCGTTGCCGGCTTAGGCGGGCAACCGCCGATGCTTGAATTTTGTCCTCGTTTGGGCCGGCAAAAAAAGCTGAATCTCCAAGTGCGGCAGATATCAGTTCCTGATACAGGGTTGCGCCGTTGCCGACAAATAGACAGGGTTCTCTGATTTCGCCCACGACATCAGCAGGCGGGGCAACCCGTTCTTCAAGTTTTTTATCTAATTTTCCTTCGTCGAACCGAAAATGGCAATAATAAACTTCTTGTTTACGGGCATCCAGTATCGGGCAAATCAAATATGGGGTTGGCCGGCACTGAAAGGCAAGGGTTTCAAGGCTCGACACGCCGACCACCGGTTTGGCCAGGGAATAGGCCAGGCCCTTGATCGAGGCGATGCCGATTCGCAGACCGGTGAAAGAACCGGGACCGATCGTGACCGCAAAACCATCCAGTTGGGCCGCTTTCAAACCCGCCTTACCCAGGACGGTATCGATGATGTTCATCAGCTGCCGGGAATGCGTCTGGTCGATAGTCGAAGTGGATTCGGCCAGTATTGAATCCTCATCAATCACTGCCACACTGCAATTATTAGTGGCTGTATCTGCAGCTAGAATTTTCATTTATCCGCCCTTGACATCGGCAGGCCGCCCCTGACCCCCCACCAACGCCCATTCCAGCACCTGTTCCATGTGCCGCACGGGGATAAATTTTATTTTTCGCCTTACCATGGGCGGTATCTCCGATAGATCTTTTTTATTTTTCTCGGGGATGATGATCTTGCGGATTCCGGCTCGCAACGCGCCCAATGATTTTTCCTTCAAGCCCCCAATGGGCAAGACCCTGCCCCTTAGGGTGATCTCGCCGGTCATGGCCACGTCGTGACAAACCGGTCGATCGGCCAAAGCCGAAACCAAGGCCGTCGCCATGGCGGTGCCGGCCGATGGCCCGTCTTTGGGAATGGCTCCGGCAGGCACATGAATATGGATGTCCAGATTTTCGAAATCCTTCCTTTCGATGCCTAGGGTTTTTAGATTGGCCCGAGTATAAGTCACGGCTGCCCGGGCGGATTCCTGCATCACATCACCGAGTTGTCCGGTCACGATCAACTCGCCTTTACCGCCGATCAGAGATGCCTCTACGTATAAAACCTCTCCGCCGACGTGGGTCCAGGCAAGCCCCGTTGCCAGACCAACCTGGCTGTTTTCCTGATCCATTTCAGGAATAAATTTGGCAACACCTAAATATTGATGCAGGTTGCCCTTGGTAATTTTAAGGGATTTTTTCTGGCCCTCAGCTATTTTACGGGCCAATTTGCGGCAGATGCTGCTGATTTCACGCTCGAGATTTCGCAAACCGGCTTCCGAGGTATATTCGGCAATGATCTGGCGCAAAGCACCCTCGGAGATAGACATCGATCTCGGCTTCAAACCGTTTTCCTTGATCTGGCGCGGGATTAAATGTTTGGTGGCAATGGTCATTTTCTCTTCTTCGGTGTACCCGGAGAGGTTGATAACCTCCATTCGGTCCAACAAGGCCGACGGAATGCTGTCGGTTGTATTGGCAGTGAGAATAAACATGACCTTCGACAAATCAAAAGGTAAATTGAAAAAATGATCGCTGAACCCGGCATTTTGCTCCGGATCCAAGGCCTCCAGCAAGGCCGACGAAGGGTCTCCCCTGAAGTCGGAACCCAGTTTGTCAATTTCATCCATCATGAAAACGGGATTATTGGTGCGGCATTGTTTTATGCCCTGCAATATGCGGCCAGGCATGGCACCGATGTATGTGCGTCGATGGCCGCGGATTTCGGCTTCATCTCGCAAACCGCCAAGCGAAATACGAATAAACTTTCTCTTCATCGCCCGAGCAATCGACTGCCCCAAAGAGGTCTTGCCCACCCCGGGGGGGGGGCGGTGAAACACAGGATGGGACCCTTCATTTTCGGATTCAGCTTGCGAACACTTAAATATTCCAATATGCGGTTTTTGACTTTGTCCAAACCGTGGTGATCTTTGTTCAACACCTTTCTGGCTCTGTTGATGTCGATGACATCTTTGGAAGATTTACTCCAGGGCATGTCCACCAGCCAATCGAGGTAGGTCCGGACAACGGTGGATTCCGCAGAATCCGGATGCATTTTCTCGAGGCGTTTAAGTTGCTTGGCGGCTTCTTCGCCCGCCGTCTTCGGCATCCGGGCTCGCTTTATTCTTTTGCGGTACTCGTCGAATTCTTCCAGGTTTTCATCCTGCTCCCCCAGTTCCCTATATATAGCCCGAACCTGCTCGCGCAAGAAATAATCGCGCTGGCTTTTTGAAATTTCGTCTTTAACTTCAGATTGAATTTTCGCTTGCATCGTCGATAGCTGGACTTCATGGGAAAGCAGCTCATTTACCTTTTTCAGGCGCTCTACCGGATCGCCAATCTCCAGCAGATACTGGGAATCCTCAATTTTAAGCCTCAGGTTCGAGGCAACCAGGTCGGCTAACTTGCCTGGGTCTTCAACACTTTGCAAAATGGTGATGACATCACCGGTCATCTCTTCGCGCAAAACTAGAATTTTTTCACAATGCTCCCTGACGTTTCGCATCAAGGCCTCAACTTCAAGATCGATTTCTTCCATTGGAGTTTCTTCGATGATCTCAAGTTTGACCCGATATAACGAGCGTTTGCGGGTATAACGCATGATCCTGGCTTTGGCGAACCCTTGAACGAGGATTTTAACATTTCCATCGGGCAATTTCAGCATACGCAAAACCCGGCTGACGGTGCCGGTACTGAAGATTTCCTCGGTGTCCGGATTCTCAATCGCAGGATCCTTTTGTGTGGCTAAAAATAAATAACCTTCTTTCGCGACAGCTTCCTGAACCGCTCGCACTGATTTCTCCCGCCCCACGAACAGCGGCAATACCATATCCGTAAATACAACGATATCCCGCACCGGCATCAAGGGCAGAATATTTGGAATTTCTGCATCGGCGGCATCATCTTCAATTATACTGACTAGGTCATCTCTATCGGCTTCTGCCATTTTTTCTCCTGCTCTTTAGGCCCAGAAAGATTGTCGGCCCAGAGTCTCGATTTGATACGACTAAAACATAAAATGTAGAACGTATAAATATAATGCAATTTTTTTTTTGACAATATCCCTTTGTTTTTTTTTGTGAAACATGCAAAAATAGTAGGAGCAGAAAAGATTTTTCTCGTTAGTTATGACACCACCTTTGAGGAGATAAATGCCACTTTATTTGATCGAAATTTTTATATTCTTATTTGGCCTATGTATTGGAAGCTTTTTAAACGTCTGCATCTATCGTTTACCGGCATCCCAATCAATCGCGTATCCCGGCTCCAAATGCCAGAATTGCGAAAAATCTATTGCATACTATGATAATATTCCGGTACTTAGTTATCTGTGGCTTAATGGGCGCTGCCGTCACTGCGGTGTGAATATCGGGTTGCGCTATCCGACAGTAGAACTGCTGACAGGCGTTGCAGCCTTAGTGACATTTGTCAAATTCGGTTTGAGCGCAGAAGCATTGATCTATTTTATTTTTATTGCCTGTTTGCTGGTGGTGACTTTTATTGATCTGGACCACCGAATCATACCCGACGTCATCACCCTGCCCGGAATCCCGATCTGCTTTGCCGCCAGTTTCCTTTTGCCGGCCTTGAATTATAAAGCTGCGCTGCTGGGTATTCTGGTTGGCGGGGGCAGTTTGTTTCTGGTCGCCTGGGTTTATAGCCTCATTACCCGGAAGGACGGCATGGGCGGCGGCGACATAAAACTGCTGGCGATGATGGGCGCCTTGTTGGGTTGGCAAGGGGTGGTATTTACGATTTTTGTGTCTTCCCTGGTCGGAACCCTTTCAGGACTGGCCCTCATGGTGCAATCACACAAAGGTATGAAACTGGCGGTACCGTTCGGACCGTTTTTGGCCATCGGAGGCCTAACCTATATTTTTTTCGGAACGCAGTTGATTCACTGGTATTTTAACCTTTTGAGATAAAGCCGACCCCCTGGTCCGCCGCAAGCATGGACCTGAGAATCGAAAATTCAAGGTAACAATGAAGGCTGCGATAATATCTGATATTCATGGCAATTACGAAGCATTTCGCGAGGTCCTGGCTGATATCGAAAAGTCGAAGGTGGATCGGATCATTAGCCTGGGTGACAATATCGGCTACGGTCCGGAGCCGGATAAAGTCGTGCAGATGATTATGGCCCAGGGCATACCCTCGGTTAAAGGCAATCATGAGTTGGCGATAGAAGATGAGGAATACCTGGCCTGGTTTAATCCGGTGGCCCGCAGATCTCTGCTTAAAACCCGCGAACTGCTTAGTCAGTCATCGATCGATTATGTTTCGAACCTTAAACCATTTCTTTCCGCGGACGGCAGCCGCTATGTGCACGGTTTTCCGCCGGACTCCCCTTTGATTTATATGTTCCAGGCATCTGAGACCCGAAAAAAGCAAATCTTAGAAAAAATCCCGGAAAGGCTTTGCTTTATCGGCCATACCCATACCCTTGAAATGATCGCCTATGACGGGCAAAACATGGAGTGCGATGATTTATCCCAAGGGGTGACCCACTTAGAGCCGGATAAAAAGTATATCATTAATATCGGCAGTGTCGGACAACCCAGGGATGACGGCAATGAGGCGAAGTACGTCATCTGGGATTCTTTGGCTGATACCATCGATGTCAGGTATATCGTTTATGACATCGCGGCCGTCGTTCAAAAAATAAAGGACGCCGGCCTGCCCGACGCGCACGCCGAGCGGCTTTGGTAGGATTTGGGTTCAAGGTTCTGGGTTCAAGGTTCAGGGGTTCTGGGTTCAGAGGTTCGAAGTCTAAGGGTTGGCTAAAGGTTAATGGTATAAGGTGTAAGGTTTATGGTGTAGAGTGTAAGATATAAGGAATCGGCATTGGGCGTTCGGCAAGAAATTTCCAGGTACAAGTCATAGGGTATTCGGAAGGCCCCTTGAAAAGGCCGGGGCCACGCTCAGTAGCTGGTTGCTGGTTTGTAAAACCACAGAATACCAAATTTCGTAGTGAGGGATAACGTTTTTTAATAATTTTAAAATAGACAGAATTCCACCAATATTCAATCTTCAATAATCAATATTCATTTATACTCCCGCCCCAACGCCAGCCCCAGATCCAGTGCCCGGCGGTTGAGATCGATAAAGTCAGCCGGAATCCGGGTTTCCAGCACTTTCATAATGGACTCGGAATTGATCAAGTCTACCATTTCCAGCACGGCACCCAGCATGCAAATGTTAAAAACGATGGGTTTGCCAATTTTGTCCATCACGTTTTGAAACATGGGCAGCTCTCTTTGCTGTGCGTCAACTTTTTTCTGGGTTTTCACGTATCGGGTATCCGTAATCAAAAGCCCTCCCGGTCGAATCACGGGATAAAATTTGGTGTATGCTTCCTGGGTGAGGCAAACCAGCAGGTTCGGCTGAATCACTTTCGGGTAGTCGATTATCGATTCGGAAATGATGACATCGGCCCGGGTCGCCCCTCCCCGGGCGGCGGCACCGTAAGATTGCGATTGCACTGCATTCAGATTCTCATACAAAACGGCCGCTTCGGCAAGTATAATGGATGCCGTGATCACGCCCTGCCCGCCGGAACCTGAAAATACCATCCTGCATCTTTCCATGGCTATTTGCCCTCCGTTGCCTTTGCAACTATCTTGTCGTATTCATCGCAATATTCCGCCCGCTCAGCCTGCACAAAAATGCCCCGCTCGATTAGCGCCGGATTTCCCTGTTTGGCCTTAGACCCGATGGTGGTGGTATTTTCCTTGAACCACTTCACCATATCCACGGCATCACCGGCTTTGTTCTTGCGTCCGAAATAAGTTGGGCACTGGCTCAATATCTCCACCACCGAAAACCCCTCGTGCAGGATGGCTTTTTTGATCAAATCGGTAATCTGTTGGACATGATAACTGGAGGTGCGCGCCACAAACGTCGCACCGGCTGCCTTGGCCAACTCCACCACATCAAAGCTGTAGTCGATATTGGCAAAAGGCGCGGTAGTGGCCTTGATGCCTTCCCCTGAGAGCGGTGAAAACTGCCCCCCCGTCATCCCGTAAATTCGGTTGTTCATCACAATGGCGGTGATGTCGATATTTCTGCGTGCTGCATGAATAAAATGATTGCCGCCGATGGCCAGGGCATCGCCATCTCCCATGGGAACGATCAGATTTAACTCCGGGCGGCTCATTTTTACCCCGGTGGCAAAGGCCAACGCGCGACCATGAATCGTGTGCAGGGTGTGAAAATCGACATAACCACTGATACGGGCGGAACAGCCGATACCGGAAACCATCACAATCTCGTTTTTGCTCATACCCAGTTTTTCGACGGCTTGCAGCAGGCCGTTAAGCACCATGCCGTGACCGCATCCGGAGCACCACAGGTGCGGGAAAAAGCGCTCTCTCAGGTAATCTTTGACTGCCATGGTCAAACCCCCTTCCCCTGAATTAATCGCAATATATTCAAAATATCCTCCGGTGTGATAAACACGCCGTCGATGCGGTTGGCCAGAAAAACCTTTCGAGGTTCGTCCACAGCCATCTTCACTTCGCGGAGCATTTGTCCCATATTCAACTCGACCACGATAACCGATTTGGCACCGGCACATTTCGCACGCACGATGTCCTCGGGAAACGGCCACAGGGTCTGCAGTTCAAGCAACCCCAATTTTTCACCGCGCATGCGTCGATTTTCGACGACATGCCGGGCCGATCGAGCCGCCGAACCATATGAAATCAGCAGATGTTCGGCATCCTCCAGGTAGTACTCTTTGTACCGTGCTAGCAGATTGGTCCGGTTCTCGATTTTATCGACCAAGTGACGCAGCAGCCCGTGTACCGCACGGGGTTCGCTGGACGGAAATCCCCACATATCATGGTACAAACCGGTAACATTGTAGCGGTGGACTCCGCCGAAATCCGACATGGGCAGGCGGCCGTCCTCACGGGGTAGATACGGGTGGTAATCTACCCCTTCTTTGACGGAGGTTCTGAGTCTTTCCACCAGGGGCAAACTGCCGGGCTCGGGTATCACCAGGCGTTCGCGCATGTGGGCCACCACCTCGTCAAACAATAGTATGACCGGTGTGCGATAGGTTTCAGCCAAATTGAATGCTTCAACCGTAACGGCAAAAATATCCTGATGATTGGATGCCGTCATTGCAATGATCGAGTGATCCCCGTGGGTCCCCCAGCGGGCCTGGTTAACATCGCCCTGGCTGCCATGGGTCGGAATTCCGGTAGAGGGACCGCCGCGCTGAACATTGACGATCACACATGGAATTTCCGTCATGACCGCATAGCCGAGAGCCTCCTGCATCAGTGAGAAACCCGGACCACTGGTGGCCGTCATAACTTTTCGACCGGTTAGGGACGCACCGACAATTGCGCACAATGATGCGATCTCATCTTCCATCTGAATAAATTTGCCGCTCGAAGCCGGGAGCCGCGAGGCCAACAGCTCGGCAATCTCAGAGGAAGGCGTAATCGGATAACCGGCATAAAAGTCGAGCCCTGCATACAATGCGCCTTCAACGCAGGCTTCGTTGCCTTGAACAAATTTTACTGTTTCGCCCATCGGGATATCCTATTTTTCGATTTCAATTTCTATTGCCAAATCCGGGCAGCGCAGCTCACAAAATTTGCAACAGATACAATCCTGCGGCCGCACAGCCACAACTTTATCCTGCTCATCGAGTTCCAGGACCTTTTTAGGACAGAATTCGACGCAGATACCGCATCCCTTGCACCAATCCCGGTTAATAAGGTGCTGCTTTAACTTAGGCTTCCCCATCGGGTGTTCCTCTCAAAAAAAGAAAAATCCATTGTCGTTCGGATGTTTTTCCTGCAGATACGAAATCATGGTCCGCCACTTGTATTCACCACATGACAGATCGTTAACCCTATGCGTTCGCTCGAAATTTGTCAAGCAAAACACCGTGAATCGCCGGCCAATGCCAAGTGAACGCTCCTCCCGCGGAGCGGGAGGCCTCAGGAAGCCTCATGGAAGGGGCAAGATCACAGGCGCAAAGATGTAAATCCGAAATCCGAAGCACGAAACACGAAACAAATTCGAATGACATAAATCCCAATGACAAAAACAAACCACAAATAGCGTGGATCTATGGCATAGCCGATTGTCTCTGAGCTGACCCAAAGGACCAAAATTCCTGGGACAAAATAAATGTTTAATGATAAGGCGCAGCAGTCAACCGGATAGATGTAAAACGCACAAAATCGATTACGCCTTTGACAAATTGCCGCCGTTTTTATTATGCTTATAATGTAGCCGTCATTTAGTCACCATTGCCGTTAGACAGTTACCAATTCAGCTTTGCGCAAATTGTGAAAAACATTTGTTGGCATCTTTGTATAGCACTAACAAACCAAGCATTTAAAAAAATTTGAATTGAATTCAACTTTGTCACGGCGTTAATTTCGTTTGAGACTTTTGGATTTTGGAATTTCGGATTTGTTTCGTATTTCGAATTTCGAGTTTCGTATTTCCGGCTTGTCCGGGTCAGGGGAGCATCTAGTCAATTGAAAAAGGCATTTTTGCTGTTCGCTATTTTGATATTCTTTTCCGTCTGCGCCGGAGTGGGATTTTATCTTGAACTTCGGATGTTTGCCGATACCCCGGCGAATGCCGCAAACACCGGTAAAGTACTCATCGATGTCCGACCCGGCCAATCCTTGAAAACCACGGCCGGCGTGCTTCACGATGAGGAAATCATTAAAAGCCCTTTAAAATTAAATCTAATCGCACGTATCGAAGGCATCGACAAACGTCTGAAGGCCGGCGAATATCTCCTGTCAGCCGCCATGACGCCCCGTCAAATCCTGCAGATCATGGTCAAGGGCGAGGTCAAACTTTATAAGTTGACCATTCCGGAAGGCTATAATTCAAATCAGATTGCCGATTTGGTGGAGCAAGCCGGTTTCGGAAAAAGAGAGGCTTTTAGCGAGGCAGCCAAAGACGCCACCCTGGCACGCGCTTTGAATCTGACCGCAGATCGCTTGGAAGGATACTTGTTTCCCGACACCTATTTTTTTCCGAAAGGCACCACGGTGAAAAAGATAATCACGGTCATGGTTCAGCGTTTTTGGTCGGTTTTCAAGCCCGAATGGAAAACTCGTGCCGAAAGCTTAGGATTTTCTGTTCACCAGGTCGTTACACTGGCCTCGATCATTGAAAAAGAAACCGGTGCATCCTTCGAACGGCCCCTTATCTCATCGGTTTTTCACAACCGACTAAAAAAAAGAATGCGCCTGGAATCCGACCCGACGGTGATATACGGCATAAAGGATTTTGACGGCAATCTAACGCGCAAACACCTGAAAACCCGAACCCCTTATAATACCTACAAGATTAAGGGGCTGCCCATCGGCCCCATTGCCAATCCCGGGCGGGCATCTTTGAAGGCCGCCCTCTATCCGGAAAAGACATCCTATATGTATTTTGTTTCGAAAAAAGATACCACTCACCAATTTTCAACCAATTTGAAACAGCATAATCGCGCGGTCCGCAAATATCAACTGAACCGCAAAAAGTAGATAGTCCCGATCGGATGGACCGGGTATCGAATTTGAGCAGAACCATTGATAAAATTGCCCCGGAGCGCTTGACTCAGACATATCCCACCCTTAGTATCAAGTAGAAGGTACACGGGATTATAGATTGGCTTAAACAAGCGTCCAGCAGCTTTTGTCGTCTATTTATGGAAGTCACAGCGTGTTTGCAAAGGATTCGTGACAGTAGCTGACAAATGAAATAGATTCGCCGACCTGCGTCGAGCTCCGTCGAGTCGAGGCGGACCATAAGGTTCAATTTTCGATCTTCAATTCCGGCTTTGCCGGGTTGGGTAACATTTAAATAGGAAATTAATGATGACGGCGACCGAAAAAAAGAGACAAACGTTTATCATCGACCTCGAAAAACTCAATACTCTCAATGCCGAGGGATGTGCGGCCTGCGGTCGCAAGTTTACATTGGGGGAAACGGTTGTAAAGGCTTGCGGAGCGTGGGAGGGTCCTCCGAAACTGATCCATCAAAATGAAGCTGTGTGGGATGTAAATTCAGCCACTTTCTTTGAAAGGCGTTGCTACGAATCCCGCAAGGTATAAATATCATTCGTAATTGAGCTCATTCCGGGCAAAAAAAGCAGAGTCACTTATGGCTCTGCTTTTTTTATGGTTCAAGGGATTTAAATTTCTCATTACAATTTAAGTTAAACCCAAAAGCTGCCGATAATGTTCGCAGGTAAAATTATTTGAGCCCTGAGTTTCGACGGTCCTGAAACCGAAGAAAATCCCAAAAACATTGCAGAGGTAGCCGATGCAGAATTCAAAGCCGGCAAAATTACTGGATAAAATTAGTCTGATTATCATCGGAGCCGGTGCATCTATTTTTTACTATTACCTCGAGAATTCGATAGCTGCCGGCCAAAGCCTTGGCTGCTTTGTAACCATCGCCTTGATTCTGTTAATCAGCGTATTCACCCAACTGCTGATCAATAATATAAATCGGTCCCGCCAATTCCTGCGAGAGTCCAATGAGAACTTGGAACAAAAAGTCATCGAACGAACCCAAGAATTGCGCGCCTCCGAGAATAAATATCGGACAATTTTTGAAAATAGCGGTGCAGCGACCATTATCATTGAAAAAGACTTGACCATATCCCTCGCAAATTCGGTATTTGTCAGTATTTCAGGGTTCAACCGCGGAGAAATTGAGTTTAAGAAATCTATTTCCGATTTTCTCGATGAAAAAAGTCATCGTATAATACTGGACAGCGAGGGCTCGTTGTGCATCGATAAAAACCTCGAATGCAAATTAATTGACCGCGAGCGCGGTCAGAAAGATATGCTGGTCACGATCGCACCGATTTCGGGCACAGATAAATGTGTGGCCTCTCTGACGGATATCTCCGAACTCAAGGAAGCAGAGCGCCAGATTTACCATCATGCCTTCCACGACACCTTGACCAACCTGCCCAACCGCACCCTGTTCATGGAGCATCTGAAGATGGCGATCAAGCGCGGAAAACGGCGTCCGGACTACAATTTTGCAGTTTTGTATCTGGACATCGACCGCTTCAAACTCGTCAATGACAGCCACGGACACAATGTTGGCGACAATCTGCTGACCGCCTTTGCGGATAGAATCCACGCTTCACTGCGCGATATCGACATCCTGGCCCGCTTCGGGGGGGATGAATTTGTCATATTGCTGGAGGACATCGAGGAGGGTAATTATGCTAGTATGGTTGCTGAAAGGCTGCAACAGGAACTCAAGCTTCCGTTTGTGGTAAACGGCGATGAAGTCTATGCGCCCAGCAGTTTTGGGGTGGTGGATAGAACCAAGGACTATAATCTGCCCGAAGACATCATACGCGATGCCGATACCGCCATGTACCATGCCAAAGAGAAAGGCAGAGCTCAGTTCAAAGTCTTTGACAAGAAACTGCATGAAAAGGCATTACACCTTCTGCAGCGCGAAACCGATTTAAGAAAAGCCGTTCATAAAAACGAATTTGAAATCCACTATCAACCGATCGTAGCCCTGGAAACCTGGACGGTCACCGGTTTCGAAGCCCTGATACGCTGGAATCATCCTCAACTGGGCCTAATTTATCCGGGCTCATTTATATCCATCGCCGAAGAAACCGGGCTGATCATCCCCATCACCCGTCTGATGGTGGAGGAAGCCTGCCATGATCTTAAAATCTGGCAGGAGCGGGTCAAAAATTTACAGAAGCTCACCATGAACGTTAACATATCCAGCAAGCACTTTTTGCAGCCCACGCTTTTAAACGACATACAGGAATTGCTGAACAAAATCAATTTGCCCCCCGATCACCTGAGACTTGAAATAACCGAAACGGCTTTAATGGAAGATGTGGAAGAAACGGTGCGGCTGGTTCAACTAATGAAAGATTACGGCCTCCAGTTTATTATTGACGATTTTGGCACCGGCTATTCTTCCCTGAGCTATCTGCAGCGGCTTCCCATCGACACCCTCAAAGTCGACCGCAGTTTCGTTTCGAGAATCAAAAGCACACCCGACGGAAATAGAAATATTGTTGAAGCCATCATCTCTCTGGCGCATCGTCTCGATATGCAGGTTGTAGCCGAGGGTGTGGAAACCCTCGAACAACGCGAGATTCTGTTGGACATGCAATGCCAATTTGGCCAAGGTTACCTGTTCTCCAAACCACTTCCAAGGTCTGCGGTTGACAACCTGATCGATGACATGCTGAAACATTCACGCAACAATCCGGGACAATCTTATACGCTGACGAGTGCACTTGCCAACTAAAAATACACAACCAAGACACAGCGCCAGATGACTTGTCCGATATTCCTTGGCACCATTAATTCTCGCGTGAAACTAAGCCTATATTAACCCCAAGAAAGGGATTTTAAATCGTGCTCGTACTCGTGCTCGTCCTCGTCCTCGATACTTAGAGGCTCAAAAGCTTCGAGGACGAGCACGAGGACGAGGACGAGGACGAAACGGCAAATGAGTTAATCGAAACTGCCTTGATTTGGCACAGTTTCTTTTCCGATCAGACCGGCTGTCCTTTAGCCGGAGGCCGCCGCTCGCGTGAAACTTCAGGAAATGACGAATGTCGATTGATCCGCCGAAGGCGGAGTGGATTCGCTTGAGGCTTCGCTCTTTGGGCTTCGCTTTCAGCTACGACCCAACACGTCGAGCTACGACCCCACACGTCGCTTATTCGTTTTGAAATAGACCGTTCGACGAAAAGCTCACGACAGGCAGAAATACCTTAAATCCAAAATCCGAATTCCAAAATCTAAAATTTCTTTTTAGATCAGACTGAACGCCTGCGGCCGCGCTCCCTAAAAGCATATTTATTATCGCTGACGCAAGGCTGTGTCTGTTGATTGTATATTGTGCTTGCCTGCAAAATAGTGCGGTGATAGACTGATGATAACCGGTAAAAATCCGAACTTATTGGAAATCCAGAACTGTAATTTTGTAGCCGGGAAACATACACAACTAGTTTGCGGGAAAACCATGAACCCAGACACCTTTTCAGATAAACAGCTGGCCGGACAGAGACTGATGGTCGGATTTGACGGCACCGGGCTGGATGATAAACTCAGGCACCTGATATCCGATATCAAAGTCGGCGGGATAATTCTTTTTGCCATAAACCTCGAGACACCAGGTCAAATTAAAGATATGTGCGCTGCGGTTCAGGATTATGCCAAGGAAAGCGGACAACCGCCATTGTTCATTGCCATCGACCAGGAGGGCGGGCAGGTCGCCCGGCTGAAGGCGCCGTTTACGCAATTTCCCGGCAATCCGCATATGCGACATGAAGCGGATGCCGAACATTTTGGCCAGGTGACGGCCGCCGAACTGAAGTCGGTCGGGATCAACATGAATATGGCGCCCGTTATGGATGTCGCACCGGAGAACATAAACAGCATCATGGCCAAAAGGGCTTTCGGCGGAGACCCGGAATGGGTTGCGCGGCTGGGACTCAAAGTCATCGAGCATTTGCAGCGAAACAACATCATGGCGGTGGCCAAACATTTTCCGGGCATTGGCCGGACTATTTTGGATTCGCATCTGGATTTGCCGGTCCTGAAGGACGATTTACACACCATTGAGCGCTTTGATTTGATTCCCTTTGAGGCCTCTATAAATCGCGGCGTATCCGGCATCATGCTGTCTCACATATTTTATCCGGAGCTCGATGATCAATGGCCGGCCAGCCTGTCCAGATATATAGCTTATGATCTTCTGCGCCGCCACCTGGGGTTTGACGGCCTGGTATTGACAGACGATCTCGATATGGGCGCCATCACGAAACACTATGAGATCAGCGTCTCCATCCGACAAATCCTTGCCGCCGATATTGATCTGGCACTCATTTGTCACAAAGGTCCGAATATCGAAATCGCTTTCAAGCAGATATTGAATGCGGTGACTGATTCAGAGGAAATGAGAGCAAGAGGTTTAGCATCCGTTGATCGCATCATGAAATTCAAAAACGATTACCTGGTATTTTAGCACCTGCCCCAATTCGATGAGTTGGGAAAGTTGCCCAATACCTAATACCCAATACCTAATACCCAATACCCAATTACGCCCTGTTCCTCGAAAATACGTCGTCAGCCAGATCTGCCGTCATCCCGGCCCTTAAGTAGTGGTATCCCACCCCGGCGATCATAGCGGCATTGTCGCCGCAAAGGTGTATCGATGGGATATGCACGCGAATCCCCTTAAGCTCGGCCTCGGCTGTGAGCATTTCGCGCAGCCGGCTGTTGGCGGCGACACCGCCTACCAAAGCGATGTGGTCAGAGCCTTTGTCGGCAGCCGCCCGGATCGCTTTGTAAGAGAGAACTTCAAGAACCGCCTCCTGAAAGCCGGCCGCTATATCCGGAATCTCGTTTTTGATGCTATGCGGGTGACTGGTTATATAACGAAGGACAGCGGTTTTAATGCCGCTGAAACTAAAATCAAAATCGGACCTGTTCAGGTAAGATCGGGGAAATTTGATTTTTTCAGAATCTCCCTTTTTGGCAAGACGATCGATGATGCCGCCTCCCGGATAACCCAGATCCAGCATTTTGGCGACTTTATCAAATGCTTCACCGGCGGCATCATCCCGAGTCTGGCCCATCAGTTCAACTGCTGTGTGACCGGTCACGTAGTAGATACCGGTATGTCCACCGGATACAAGGAGCGCAACATACGGAAACGCGGGCGGATCCGGTTCCAGGAAAATCGAGTTGATGTGTCCTTCCAGATGATTGATGCCCACCCAGGGAACTCTCAGCGCATAAGCCAATGACTTGGCAAATGAAAATCCGACCAGCAGCGCACCTACCAATCCGGGTCCCCGGGTGACCGCGATAGCCTCGATGGCCGACAGCGGCAAACGCGCTTTGGTCAATGCTTCATCAACTACGGGCACGATGGCTTCGATATGTTTGCGTGAAGCCAGTTCGGGTACCACACCGCCATAGCGGTGATGAACCTGAACCTGGGAGGATACCACCGACGACCGAATATGCCGGCCATCCTTGACAACCGCCGCCGCCGTTTCATCGCAGGAAGATTCAATTCCCAAGATATTCATAAACTATATATACTTTAGACGGACATTCTAGTTTAGGATAAAAAAATAATCCGCCGCAGGCGGACCTTAAATATTCAATCATCAATATTCAATTCATTATTAGCGGCGACTATCTGGCACCGTTTTTTCGGTGGCCTCAGCCGGAGCAGGGCAAATTCCCCTTATGCCCCCTGGCAATCCATTCCAGTAACCTGGACAGCCGCATGGCGATATTTTTGAGCATTGATTTTTTTGCCGGACCGATCTCTCTATTACCTGACACATCTACTCCCAGATAACGCGTTCATTGGCATCTTTACATTCCTGGATTTCTCCGATGATAAAGGCCTTTTCATTCATGGCTTCTAACCGTTGCAGGACATCGGCCGTGGCGTCCGGCGGGACAACGGCAATCATTCCGATACCGTTGTTAAAGGTTCGCTGCATTTCAAGGTCTGAAATTTTTCCGGCTTGCTGCAAAAAATGAAACACCGGTGGAACTTCCCAAATTCCCGATTGGATTAATATATTGCACGTATTCGGAACGATTCGCAAAATGTTGTCAGCCAGACCGCCGCCGGTGATATGCGCCAGCCCATGCACCGGCAGATCCTTCAAGACGCTCAAGATGGGCTCCACATAGATGCGAGTTGGTGTGATCAATTCTTCGCCCAAGGTTTTTCCGAGTTCCTGCACATAATCATCCACTTTCAGCTTAAGAAGGTCAAAACATATTTTACGAACCAGGGAAAAGCCGTTGCTGTGCAGGCCGCTTGATGCGATGCCAATCAGACGGTGACCCACCCGAACCTCGGTACCGTCGATAATTTTGCTGTTATCAACGATACCCACGGCAAAACCGGCCAGATCATACTCATTATCCTTATAGAACCCGGGCATCTCTGCCGTTTCACCGCCCAGCAAGGCGCATTTGGCCATTTGGCAACCCTCACCAATGCCGCCGATCAGGTCGGCCACCCGCTTGCTGTCCAGCTTACCCATGGACAAATAATCCAAAAAGAAAAGCGGCTTTGCGCCCTGGACGAGAATATCGTTGACACACATTGCCACCAGGTCGATGCCGACGGTATCATGTTGGTCGAGCATGAATGCAATTTTAAGCTTGGTTCCAACGCCATCCGTCGAACTGACAAGCACCGGCCGGTCCAAATTCGCAATGTTCGGTGAGAATAGTCCGCCGAATCCGCCGATTTCCCCCATAACACCGGATACCGTTGTTTTTTTGGCAATTTCACTAATGGTCGAAACCAATTTATTGGCTTTGTCAATATCCACGCCGGCGTCCGCATAAGTTAACGAATTGGCCATGCTCTTCTCCTGGAAACGGTTAGCAATTATGAATAAAAGTCCTTGAAAATTAAACTTATTCAGCTTAAAAGTCAAAACAATTTTTTTTGACTTCCGCTGATGCCGGTTGTATGATATTTTTTTCAGGCACCCAAATTCTATGAGGACAGGAGATTCCCGGTATGACAAAGACGTCCAAAATAAATATCGGCCTGCTCGGTTGCGGCACGGTCGGAACCGGCGTTGCAAAGCTGCTCGTCGAAAACAAACCGCTGTTAACCGCCCGGGTTGGCGCAGAGCTCGCGTTGAAATGGGTGGCCGATATCGACACCGCAGCCGCCAGGGAGATTCAGCTGCCGGATGGTGCCTTTGTCGGCGATGCCCGGAAAGTAGTTGATGACCCTGATACCGATATAATTATCGAAATGATCGGCGGCGAAGGCATTGCCAAAGAATTCATCTTAAAAGCCATTGAAAACGGCAAACATGTTGTAACCGCCAATAAGGCCCTTCTGGCAGCCCAGGGCAATGAATTATTTGCAGCTGCAGCCCGACAGGGTGTCGACCTGGCTTTCGAAGCCAGTGTTGGCGGCTGTATGCCCACCATCAAATCCATGCGGGAATCACTGGTTGGAAACCACATCCGCGCCATGACCGGCATTTTAAATGGAACCTGCAATTATATTTTATCTAAAATCACCGACGAAGGAATACCCTTCAAAGAGGCGCTGGATCAGGCTCAAGCGCAGGGCTACGCGGAAGCTGATCCGACCCTGGACATCGAGGGATTCGACACGGCCCACAAGGTGGCGATCATAGCCGCGCTGGCCTATGGTATGGAAATTAATCTAAACGATGTTTACATCGAAGGAATTTCCCGGATCACACCGCTGGATATCGCCTTCGCCGAGCAGTTCGGCTACCGCATCAAATTGCTGGCCATCAGCAAATTTTTGAATGACCGGGTCGAAGCCCGGGTTCATCCCACGATGATTCCTTTTGATAATCTGTTGACCCACATCAACGGCACGGTTAATGCCGTTACGATTTCCGGCGATGCGGTCGGCGAGATATTGCTGTATGGACACGGAGCCGGTATGATGCCGACGGCCAGTGCCGTCATCAGTGATGTAGTCGACATCGCCCGCAACATATTATGCGGCACGGCCCGCAGGGTACCGCCGCTTTCCTATCAGCGAGAAAATATCCGCACTATCCCGATTTTACCCATCGATGACCTTGTCACCCACTATTACTTCCGGTTTTCGGCTCTGGACCGCCCTGGTGTGCTTTCGACGATTTCGGGAATCCTGGGCAAATACGACATCAGCATCCAGTCGGTTCACCAGAAGGGACGCAAGACCAATGGTTCCGTGCCGGTGGTGATGCTCTCGCATCTCGTCAAAGAGGCCGATGTCAAAAGGGCCTTGAACGAGATCAGTGCCCTTGACGTAGTCGGCGATGAACCGGTTCTGATTAGAATTGAAGATGATGATATGGATTAATAGCAGTTTCAAGGTTCTGGGTTCAAGGTTCAAAGGTTAGAATTGATGGATCCAGGTTAGTAGAGGGACGCTGGCTGTTGGATACTCGATGAAAAATATGAATTGTTTTTTATATAAAACGATCAACAGCTTTATTTTTAGGCACTTTAGGCATTTTAGCTCATTTTAGGTATTCGTCTTGGATGTCGGATCGCTGGATAGTGGCAATAATGAATGAAAGGAAAAGGACCAATAACGGCATGTTCCTAGTGTGTTCGGATTTGGAAGGAATTTATACACCGGAGATTTGGATCAATGTGGCTGAAATCACGGGTATCGAAGAATTGAGACTGACAACCCGGGATATATCCGACTACGATGTTCTAATGAAAAAAAGGCTGGCAATTCTGGAAGCGCATAATTTGAAACTTGATGATATTCAAGCCGTAATCGCTAAAATGAAGCCGGTCGAAGGTGCCCTTGAGTTTTTATCCTGGTTAAGGAACCTGGTGCCGCTGATCATCGTCTCTGATACTTACGTCGAGTTTGCCGGTCCCCTAATTGAAAAACTGGGCCATCCTACCCTTTTCTGCAACACGCTTTCCATCAACGGCGACGGTTCAATCAGAGATTATATTCTGCGCCAGCAAGACGGCAAAAAAAAGGTCGCCTTAGCCCTGCAAACCTTGAACTATGAAGTAATCGGCATCGGTGACTCCTACAACGACATCACCATGCTCAAAGCCGCCGACCACGCTATCCTGTACTGCCCGCCCGACAACGTCAAGGAAGAATACGGGCAATTTCCCGTGGCTTACGATTATGCTGAACTGAAAAAACATCTTTTGGAGATAATGAGGTAGGGGCAAGCAAAACGACTAAAATGATCGAAATTTTCTAAATGACTAAAATTATGGAAACGCTTCGCTCAATCCTCATCATATAATCGACAGCATACCTCAATTTTAGGTCATTTTAGTTCATTTTAAAATTTTGCTCATTTCATAGATTGAAAGTCCAGTATTTTGAAATTCTATTTATTCAAGAACCTATTCATTATCTTTACTCGTCCACGACAGCGAGGCAATCTATGTACAGTCATCGAACAAATTACCGCGTTATCTATGGGGACACCGACAACATGGGTCAGGCCTACTACGGCAATTACTACCGCTGGTTTGAAATCGGACGCAGTGAGATGTTCAGGTCCCTGGGGCTTCCCTATAAAGCCGTCGAAGAAAATGGAATCTTTTTGCCCGTAGCGGAATCACACTGCAAATATGCGACCCCAGCCAGATATGATGATATACTGGTGATTGAAACCTCCCTCGACACCAAACTCAAAGCCGCAATTAAATTTGACTATAATATCTATCGGGAAGACGGCAAAACAATGGTGGCCAGCGGATATACCAAACACCCCTGTGTCGACCGCAGCGGCAAAGTGGTGCGGCCACCCAAGTTTCTCAGAGACATCATTGCAAAAATCAAGGATGACTCCAAAATCTAAATTTATTGGTATTAAGCCACGAATCAACACGAATGACCACGAATAATTTAAATCATTTCGAGCCTATCTACATTTTTAAGGTTAGTGTGACCGTATCTGTCACACCCATGGTGTAAGATCTCCTTAAAAGAACAAACGAAAGGAGATCTTATGAATATCGATCAATTAAGACAACAGTTTCCGGA
>Ga0209367_1003865_pt1 | contig 20501 bp, 13 predicted proteins | sample WorMetLIZISLAND2_FD_187412 | JGI IMG/M metagenome (GOLD analysis project Ga0209367, IMG submission 187412) | Marine gutless worms symbiont microbial communities from Max Planck institute for Marine Microbiology, Germany - Olavius geniculatus... ...
GATAAAGTTCACCATCGATGCAGGGCAGCTATTCAGCAACTTACAGCACCGGTTGTGACAAACCAGTTTGTACTCGCGCCACGCTATGACGTCAGCATTACATCACAACTAGCAAAGAATATTTAACCAACAGCCATATTTTGTCCATATATTTTGAATTAGCATTTCTTCAGCTACATCTGGTAAAAATTTCGTGTAAATTGATCATCATTTGAGTGAATTATGAAAGAAATAAAAAGGGTGCCTGTTTTTTTGAAACACAGTGTAGAATGCGGTTTATTTATCCATTAATTAATTTATCCAGCAAAACGACCACAGAAAACAGATATGGCACAAATATAACATATCCAGATCACAAGCATAATTGAATTGGACATCTTATAAATCAATACGAATGAGTTTTTGTTGCTGTGGTAAGGGTTCTATCGTATATTTACTGTAGCAGCGAGACATTGCCACCGAAAAATACGACATATTCATCTATTTGTTGATTTATCGAGCACAAAGAGAACATAAAACGAATATAGCAGAAATCTAACATATCCAGATCATCAGACTAATTGCATTAGAGGTCTTATAATTCAACACGAGGAAGTTTTTTGGACAGGATAAGATTCGAGTCGGACAATTTTTTTATCTCGAAAAAAAATTTGTTGCCTAGTGCGCATGCGTAACCGTGAGTTGAACCAAGATCAAAATTTGATCGGTGGTCAGATGGCAGTTCAGAATTGAATGGAGATCAACGCTTGAACCGCTCTGGTGCAACGCAATTTACGGCTGAACTAGATTCAAATTCAGATTTGACCCGGGTTCAAAGTTGAACGACGTTGGTGCAACGGGCCCTTAGAGGTGCAATTATACCCCGAAAATAAAATCATATAATAAATAAATAAATATAAAATAAAATAAAAATAAAAATAAAATATTTTCGGAATACCGTATTTCGGCCCCTAGGGGGTGCTGCGCCCAGAAATTTTTACACGTGCTATAGAATGTCCAGGTCTGGCTAACCTATACCCCACTGAGGATGGGGGCTCCTCCAACAATTTTTTTCAAAGGGGGGTCAGAATTGGCTTATAATTCAGCATATTAGCGCCTATAACTTTGGGGTTAAAGGGAGTAACCCCATGAAACTTTGCCACATGACAGGCAATAAGGGGAACATTATCATTTATATACAACATTTTGGGGGCACGGCCCCCTTAAAATTTGGGAAGGCAAAACGTCTAAAATTTGGTGTGATTTAGGACAACTTTCGACTTTGACCGCAAATATCTCTGGAACAGATTAACAAGCGGTTAACAGCGTTACCAACTACCATTTCTTCCGCGTTGAAGGAAAAAATCTGCTCAGCTTTGGTCCATTAACCACAAAGTTGTGTTTGCTCATTTTGACCTGCCCAACATCGAGAGTTTGCACGTTTTCGGACAACTATAGACTTTGTTTGCACATATCTCAAGAATGAATAGAGATATCGATAAAAAGAAAATGGCATTTACAACTACAATCAATTCCACGTCGAACACAAAAAAAATTGATGAATATGTGTTCACAAACAACAAAGTTTTTTTGTCTCATTTCGAACCACCGAAGTTTTACATTGTGCTTGCTATACATGTATATGACAATGCAGTTGCGTTTGGGCTACGTGACTTTGCTGCCACATATTTGTTTATGTTTTCTTGCAAAAAATTTTTCTGGGCAAAAACGTGCTAAATTTGGCGCAATTTCGGACACCTTCTCACTTTGAGTGCGAATATCTCCGAAACGGATAAAGATATGTAAAGTCTGAAAATCTGGTGCACTACAGCGTTTCCTCCCGCGTTCAATGAAAGAAGCTCAGTGAACTTTGGTCCACTAATTACGAAGATTTAGAAGTGCAATTATATGCACAAAATCGGCTGAAACGAAGTTACTCTATGCCAGGCCCGGTTAGTACTATGATGGGTGACTGCCTGCGGGCAGGTAAACCATCTCTGTGCGAAGCCTGCCAGCTAGGTTGACTCAGTCTTCTACCCTCTGTGGGATGGTAAAATGAGTTTATATGGGTTATTTATATTTATTATTCATCATTTATATGGGTTACAGCTGACTGGGGCTGCCTAGCCAGCCGCCGCGTCAGCCTGTGTCTGCAGGCTGCACGTGGTGGCCATGCGGCTGGCGGCTCTGGTTAGTGTCGAAAAAGCGCATTAGAGGCGTTGTACGCGAGATGCGCTATACAAATTGACACCTTTGCCTTTTTTACCATACGGTGGGCATTATCAATTATATACAGCATTTCCGGGGGCACCTCCCCTTAAAATTTGGGAAAGCAAAAACGTCCAAAATTTGGTACGATTTATGACAATTTTCGAATTTGACCGCAAATATCTCTGGAACGGATTAAGATATCGACATGGGGTCAATGGCGTTATCAACTACTGTCCCTTCTGCGTTGAACAAAAAAAATTCAATGAACTTGGTTCACTACCCACTAAGTTGTGTTTGCTCATTTCAACCTATCCAAAATCGACAGTGCGCGCGTTTTCAGGCAACTTTAGACTTTGACCGCGAATATCTCGAGAATGAATAGATATATCGATAAACGGAAAACGGCATTTACAACTACGATTAATTCTATGTCAAACGCAAAAAAATGGTGAAGTTGTGTTCACAAACAACAAAGTTCTGTTGTCTCATTTTAAACCACCCAAGTTTAACATTGCGCTTGCTACTATACATGTATATGATAATGCAGTTGCGTTCGGGCCACGTGACTTTGCTGCGAACTAAATTTCAACCCCTCAACTGTCCCCCAATCAGACTTACGGCGCCGGGCGCCTTACGTTGGGCTCTGCCCCATATTTCTAGTTAGGCCGCCTGAAATGGTAGTTCCCGGAAGGCATTATGTTTTACTGCTGTTTTTTAATTATTTATTTTTTTCAACGCGAGATCTCCGAGGTCCGTGGGCCGATCTCCACGAAATTTTGCCAAACGTTCAGAAGCATGTTCAATTTATAAATGCCGGTCCAAAAATTTTGGGGTCTGCCCCCCCCCCCAAAAAAAAATTGGGGTGGCGAAAAGCGCGCTAAATTTGGCACGATTTTTGACACCTTCCCACTTTCAGCACGAATATCTCCAAAACGGATAAAGGTATTGAAAACCTGAAAACCCAGTGCACTACAGCGTTCTCTCCCACGTTCAACGAATAAAGTTCAGTGAACTTTGGTCCACTAATTACGGAGATTTAGTTATACCCCAAAAATCGAATTTTTCGGAATACCATATTTCGGCCCCTAGGGGGTGCTGCGCCCCAAAATTTTTACACGTCCTATAGAATGTCCCAAGTCTTGCTAGCCTATACCCCACTGGGATGGGGCCTCCCCCAGCAATTTTTTTCAATGGGGTAAAAAATTGGCTTAAAATTTAGCGTATGAGCCACTAGAACTTTGGCGCTAAGGGGATTAGCCTAATGAAACTTTGCCACGTGATGTGCCGCTAGATGTTGGTGTTAAACCGTGTACAAAATTTGGGGGCACTGCCCTCTTAAAATGTCGGAAGGCAAAAAACGTTCAAAATTTGGCGCAATTTAGAACAACTTTCGACTTTGACCGCAAATATCTCTATAACAGATTATGATATCGACAAGCAATCAACGGCGGTATTAACTACCGTTTCTTATTTTTATTATTATTATTATGCACGAAAATTATTACCGTGGCATTTAGTCTAAGTAGACTTCAAGGACACGTAACGTAATTACACAAGAGTCGACATGTTCGGCAAACAGAAAACTAGGAAAACTAGAATGAGCGTCACTAGTAGGATGTTGCGAACAAGTACGTCTTCAATTGACGCTTAAAAGTCGACAGTGACGACGATAACATGACAAACGATGGTAGACTGTTCCATGCACGGGCAGCAGCAACCGGGAAAGCGCGATCCCCGATCGTGCTGCAACGAGTCACTGGAACAACGACCGCCGTTGATGAACTGGAATGCAGACTTCGCCTCATGGTGACGTCAGTTGCGCGGTTGATGCTGTCGGCGAGGTACACAGGTGCTGTGCCGTTGAGAGACCGGAAGACGAGGCACAACAGTTTGAAGGTGATCCGTTCCAGAATCCAAAGCCAGTGGAGTTCACGGAGTAGTGGTGTCACGTGATCGAACTTCCGGGCACAGAAAACAATCCGAGCAGCGGCATGGAGGACGGACTGCAGCCGACAGAGTTAGCGAGCAGGTAGCCCCGCGAGCGTTGCGTTGCCATAGTCAACACGCGACAGAACAAGCGCTGTGACAAGCGATAATGAAACCGCCTTAGAAACAGAACGGCGGACACTGCGGATTAATCTCATCGCAGCAAAGCAATTCGAAACGGTCTTGGAAATATGTGTGGTCATGCTGAGATTTGAGTCGAGGTAGATACCGAGGTCACGAACAACGCACGACGGAGCAATGATAGCAGTCCCCACGCAAAAAGGAGCCTGTGGTATATGGATCTGCCTACGACTTGAGGTGAACCAAAGGATCTCTGTCTTGGCTGGATTAAGTTGGAGCCCATTAGAGCGTATCCACAGACTTACCTCAGCAACACACGCGGAAACCCTGTTTTGGAGCTCAGAGGCTGCAGAGGGAGCGCAAAATCCACAAATCTGCGTGTCATCCGCATAAAGATGAGATACAATACAATTTCACCAGAACGACATAAGTCCGACCTCCTGTATAGGAAACTGCGACGGAATGCAGCTAAGGTCTGGACCGTGAACGATTAGCTTCTTCGCACTCGGAACGTTTGCAGTCACCATCAACGTCGGCTGGAAACAAACCACGAATTATAATAAAAGCTGTCAAATTAACGTGTTAATTAACGCGTTAATGCGTTAAAAAATTAACGTGCGTTAAAAAAATTAACGCACATGCGTAAATGTATTTATTTTACTAAATTTTGTGAAGCAAAAGTTCCAATATTACGTTAAACTGCGATCATTTGACAATTGAATAAATTCAAGTAACTAAACTGTAGTCGTTTCATCACTACTGTAAATAAATATTATTTAGATGACAGGCTAATAGATTTTTACGCTAGTGATGATGTCAGTTATTGTTAAAAAGTGTATTCTTATTTGCTTTCTAACTTTCTGTATTCTACAGGCCGCGTCGCGGGCCCGGGGTAACTCCCCCCTACTCTCCCTCTCGATGGGCCTGGGTGCATTAATAACGCGTTAATTAATGCGTTAAAAAATAACGCTTTGACAGCTCTAATTATAATACAATAACAAGCACAACAACAGCCGAGCAGTAGTATTAACAACCATCATGACGTACGCTGTATTTTCAAATTCAATTTCTTTTGTTTATCACTCAATTTTTCAAACGCACGTAGTTCGATCAGGGCTCGCTAATAAAACGTGTTCGGTTTCAGAAGTCAATGGTGAGCTCAAAATCAAAGCCAAAACGGAGAACTGCAAAGAATAACAAAATTGATTAATAGAACTAGCACAGTCAGAGTAAACTAAACATACGTCACACTGTTCCTTGCGTAGCGTCTGCTTGAGATCCTTGAAGTAGATTCCATGAACGCTAGGAACAACCTGAAATATTGTAACATTCAGCAAGCAGAACGTCAACTTTCATATACAGTCATTTATTCAGTCACTTTTAAAATGTTAACTTTACTTTTTGCATACGAGTAATTCATTTGGATAAACTAGTTTTGACGGTTTCAGTTTGTATTTACATTAAATTAAATTTAACTGTAATGTACGTCTGAGCCACCTTGTAGGTGTAAGTGTCTAGTGTTAATGGCAACTCGTAACTATCAGGTTACATACAGTTCGATTCTCACTGCCGGTCATTTGCAAGCAACCTTGAGCGAGGTGCTAACCTACTGTGTGCTCAGGCCAACTTAGCCTCCTACCCTCCGTGGGACGGGAGAATGAGTAGTATCTTACCGGCTACGGGGTAAAGGCCTAGAGTGGCTGATTGGAGCGGTGGTATGTCTGCTAGCTGCAGACCGCGGGTCCAATTGTTCGCTTAAGCGGGCAATGGATGGCCGCATAGTGCGCTGCGGTATCATTAGCTCATGCCAATCAGCTGCCATTTCCGAGATTGTCAAAAACGCTTCTGGACACGAGTCCGTTTCATTTAAGAAGCGGTATAGCAAATACTGGACTTTACCTTTTCCTTTCTTTCCTTAGCACAGCCACAGTCATTATGATCACTCAATCTGTACATATCTCTAGCGAATGCAAACTTATATCACGCGTTGACCTGTGCAAAAATCTTACCGTAAATGACATTTTTTGGCGAAAACTGAACCGTGCATGACTATTGACTAATTGGCAAATGCATGCATAAAACTCCCAAGTTAAAATATCAATTACTGGGTATTAACAGAATATTTTCTATTGACAAAAAACTTACCAGCCAGAGAACAGATAAACCTTTGGCAATGCATTCTTGGCCACCTTCTGCAGGAGATCGGACGTAGAACATGATGAAGCCAATCTAGAGATAAAAATGATATATAAGGTTACAAACATACATAATATCAGAGTTTCAATCGTTTAAACATTTCGTTTGCTTAAAAAGTTGTACAGTTTACATTATACGATACAACATTGCTGGTGGTCAAATCACATTCATCACGTTCTCACCAAACTAGCTAGCCAATGTTGGGGCTTCAATAAGCGAAGACTCTAGGCAGTAGAAATACGTATGAAGTAGAATCCACTGGACCAGTATGACGTTTTATGACAAAATCGTCAACGTTACAGGCGGACCGAAAAAGCAGAGGGACGGATGGACAACAGTACTCAAAATGGTAATAACGCACTACGCAGCTATGCACGCGGGTATCTTTGGAACACACTGCAGGCCTGTCGTCTATTTTGCTTGCACCATTTTATATTCAATTGTTGTAGAGGTTTGTATTATGTCTTATGTTTTATTGTAATGTGTAGTGCACGTACTGCTTGTCGGCTTATTAATAAACAAAATAAAACAAGGTGGGCCGACCGTACCGACTATATGCGAGGGCCAGCGTTTCATTTCCGGTCGCGTAGAGAAAGCGATTTCTCAGAATGAATACAGTGCCATGTACGCTATGGTGACGCTGCTTTATCGAACGCTACAATCAACGCTAGGATATGATACGGTAGTTCGGCGCAGGTACAGTAGATCACTGGCTGCAGGCAGCAACTTTGCATTCAAAATTGCGGCCAAATCGTTGCAGATAGAGACATGGCAGCTATAGAAACTTGTCATCACCCTATCCAACGGCATCATCGCCGACCCCGTACGAAGTATTGTTTAGCCACAATAAATGCGTTACATACGACGACAGACAGACACGTCGTGCCCAAGACTCGACATAACGATCAGCCAAAAATAAAGATAATGTATTACTGAATCTGAAATAACGATGATGCACATGTGAACTAACGATGTAGTTGAAGAGTGAATGCGCGGTCTGTGCCGGCAGAGAGTCAACAAAGTAGAGCACTTTACGCAGCAGGAAGATTAGCTCGTCCTGCTTGTCACGATGTGTCAGTCTCTCGAGAAAGACTCGCAGGAACAGAGTCGGCTCTTCCACCAGACACTCCCAGATCACCTTCTCAGCCACGGCACACACTAAACACACACAGGCAGACCAGACAGTGATAGACACATACTTAACACACAGACGGACCACCAGCGTTGTCACCGTAATAAACTTGCCGGTTTTGCGCAGTCAAACGCTAATACCCCGTTTACACGATCGAGCAAACATCGAGTTAGTTCGACGAGCTATGGTAATTAGCATGCTAATTAGGAGGGCGAGCGGGTTGTAATTGGAAGGCCTATATAACACGTGATCAGCTGTGGGCTAAGCCTAGGTCTACATTTGAGCCAGGGGGCGGGGTTCCATCAGGCCTCCTCCATGTTTGCTCGATGTTTGCTCGATGTTTGCTTGACGTTTGCTCGACGTTTGCTCGACTTGTGCTCGATGTTTGCTATGCTTTACGCATGCTTCATATTTGCTCGATGTTTGTTCGATGTTTACTGGACGTTCGCTCGACGTTTGCTTGATGTTTGCTCGATCGTGTAAACGGGGTATAACAGTGGTGTACACAGAGATGAGTTCAAACCCCCAATGAACACTGCCAGTATTCGACCTCGCTTGTTTTGTGATATATCCTTTTCTTTTTCCCACCCCTTTTCCTTCATCTTCCTCGTCCTTCCGTCCTCCTCCCCTCTTCCCATCTAGTGCCCACTTTTTTGATCCAGCCAGCTATGGGGAACGCCGTAAGCTAAAAGAGCGCTCCCGGTTCTTCTAGTTTCCCGTGAAAGAAGTTGCTAATGTGCAGTGTGAGATAGGCGTGAACGGCAGTTAAAAGAATTGTAATCGGCGATTCAAAAACAATCGCTGCATCAGTTGAGGCTGCTGGCACTTGAGAGCGGAGGCTGCGGCGTCGTTAGCTGGGAATGAGAACGTCGTGTACTGAGAGCTAAGCTAGAAAATTGGCCCGAAAAAACCTAGTTTGTAAGTTTAAAAAACTGAAAAAAACTTTAAATAAAAGTCCAATTTTAAGTTTTTTGAAGGTTTTTTATTTGTTTGAAATTTATTACATATTTTAATTCATACTTTAGTGGTGATTTTTGAGTTATGATTGACGCCCATTTCACTCGATCATAACAGGGTGTATAATGTGTTTTTCTTGGTCGCAATTTTGTGTACAGTGTTCACTGGACACCTAACCAAAAAAACCCTAAAAACTTTTTTAAAAACATTTATAACCTAAAACCTAAATATTTTCTTTACAAAACCTAGGTTTTTTTCAGCCCGGGCTAAAGAGTGCATACCTGCGACGCCATCAGTGTTGACCTGTACGTCCTCGAGCAAGTGTATGACGTGAATGGCGGCAGCACAGATACTGGACGGAAACAGTGGCTGTGACGTCTGCATGTGATGCGCGTGAAAATGATCCACTCTGTCAGCATCGTCACCTACATACGCGTCACCAGCACTCCTCAGTTACCACGCCAGACATTATGCTTCGCATCGCGCTTAGCTCGCGAAGTTCGCAGATGATGGCAACAGGTCAACTCAGCCTTCCATCCCTCCGGGATAGGCAAATCGAGTACTGGCTGGAGTTATGGCACGGCGTGTTGTGGTTTGTAACGTGGTGTAATTCAGGTGACGTTCCGTGGCTTTGAGACGGGTTTTCTAACAAAAACTGGGGCCTACCATTTAACCATGACTATTTAACCATCAGTGACAACAGCAAAATCACGCATTTCTGTTGTCATGCTTATACCTCAAAGAGATGACATATTTTGCACACAAAATGGCAGTAAAGTAACCCGATGCATCCTGGCAAGTCACGAAGATGCATTATGTGCAAAGCCATGATGAATAAACCTAATTAAAATGCATGTGTTAAATATTTAACATGCAGTATTACACCTATAAGTTTCATTCTACTTACAACAAGTGACAGATAACTTAGTGAACGGCAATATGATATTCAATCTTAGAAACGTCGAACAAGCCACAACTTCCAGAATGCGTCAAAACTGGTTAGCATTTTGAATATTTTTTTTGTAACAGGTAGGCCTACTCAAAACTGAGAAATCAAATCTACTTTTTATTTCAAAACATAGTGAGAGAATTGCAGAACTTTGCCCAAAGTTTTATTTACACAGTAAAACTCGTCACTTCGTTGATTTGCTTGCCCGCTATTAATGACCAAAACCAATCACAACATCATGCGACATTTTATTATTTCATTTCACAGTCCGCCCTCCCTGTCGTCCGAGAAACAGCGACAGAGCAAGACGAGGAGAACAAAACCTTCGAGAAACGTAGATCGTCCGTAGAACATGCTGCCGTGGCGGCCTGACATGTTGCGGATGTTGGACGCAGCACGATTGACCGGAGCGACTGACATGCGGCGTGAAGCGGCCGCCATTGCCATCTCCTCCTGAAGAACGGCTGCAAACCAAACAACGACACCAAACCGCACAGAGATTACTGGCATTAGTATAGGCGCCGACTAGATTGTACGAGTCCGATAGTAGTCAATGTTACGGTAAGTATATCACAGATCATATCGCTCAAGCAAATTACAGTCAGCAATATATCTTACCCCCTTCCAAAAAAAAGTGGCGACTGATATTCATTACATATATACTAGCGTTATATACTAGCAAGAGCCTAGAACTAAACACATAAGGCATGTACCCATTATGCGGTCTCATCGAAATCGTGCAATTGTAAGTCAACAACATTTCTGCTAAATCTGCACGAAATGTTCAGTGTTTCAATCTTTTGATAAGTAAGCCCTATACGCGACGGTTATGCAATTAACATTTCCAGTTAGTGTAGGCCAATTGTTAACAAACTAAATGCAGCATTATAAAGCAGCATCCGCGCTATAATACCTCTGCCAAAGCCAAGGTGATCGTTTTTTGATCAGTCGCTTTTTGTCAGTAAGAAATCCTAATAATAAATGATTCTGACAAAATTTCGTGCAGAAGTTACAGACAGCCAAAAAAGATAGCAGTTAGGCTACATTTTAGACGCGATTGGGAAGCTTTTTCATAGGCCTATTCTCGATCACAATCCTAAACTGACACTAAGAGATAGATAGCAGACTCTGTATTAATCAAGTCCGTTATATTCGACAGGTAATAGCACCATTCTCGGCAGAAGTCTGAGATCCCTGATCGGTTGTAGTTAAAGCTGCTAACGAGCTGGTCGCAGAGCGTTTTCATACCGTCCTCATGGTCGTCGGCGGTGGCGTGCAGTAGGGACGGTTCGAAGGAGGCCTGTGAACAGATCGGTACGGTCAGCATGCGAAAGTTCTTGCGAGCGGCACGTCGCCGGTCCTCCTCGGCTAACATGGCGCGCTGCACCATCTGCTGCTGCTGCTTACGACGCGTCGTTATTGCTGTCACCAGCGACTTCTGCACACGACCGCCCCCGGCCACACACTCTGCTAGAAAAGCTTAAACGTACTGTATAGTTCTTTATAGAAAACCCATTTCAGAGCTACGGAGCGTATTTTGCTGTATGAGATCACACAGTGTTACCTGCCACCCGACACAGGTGAACGCGCCCAGCCTTATCTCCAACCAGATAGGATGGTACTCTATTCAACTACCCCGAAGGAGTTGACCTAAGTGGTTCGTTACACAGCGAGATGGATTACCTTACCTGCCCGCAGACAGTCGCTCATCCAAGTACTAACCCGGTTCGGTGCAGAGCAACTTCGTTGACTGGACACAACGCGTTACAACTACGCTTACTTACGGTAGCTCAGTAGTGTAACAGTAGGATGTGAGACTTATGATCGCAAGATCGTGGGTTCGACTCCCGGTCGAGTCACTATCAAGTGGTCATTACCTGGATGGGCGACTGACTGACTGCGGATAGGTAAACCATTTGGGTGTATAACCAACACTACCGTAAACTCAGTCCGGCCATCCCACAGGGGTAGGTAAATCGAGTACCGGCTTGTTTCGCTAGGGTTAAAGCGGGACGCGTTTACTTGTGTCGGGTTGCAGGTAACACTGTGCCATATGGCAGGTAACGCTCTGACGGCGTGGGAGCTGATTCGTTTTCCATGGTGTGAAAAAGTCTACGTGTACCCGTTAAAATTAGTGCGCCTAAACGTTGGACCACTCCGCTGTACCACAAAGATGCAATAAAGAAACAGACAGAGAGAAGTTAATCGTATGCATTACGTGGGCCCAAAACCACCCACTAGCATCTTCTTATCACCATTAACATTTTTACACAAAAATCAGTAACCTTTATAAAAATAGAGCGTTAACGATTACAACACAATCGTACTCAAAATACTGGGGGAATAAAAATTATAAGAAGCTGTGCCACAAATGCAGCATTTAGGGCCTAGCTAAAATACGTGTAACTTACATTTCTTCCATATTTTTACTTTCTCACTGAAGTAATCGGAAAACGAGCGTGACTCACTCACCGATTCGGTCTGGTTGATGGTAACCTCTTCGACCTTGGTCTTAAAATGAGGCGACCACGGCGGATCGACGAGCGGCAGGCACGGAAGTCCAATGGTTGGAGACGGAAGCACGAAGTCGATGCTTGGAGGTGGCACCTGGCGAACAGATGCAGTACCACTTCACTCGTAATGCTCGGTTCAACTGAAATGGGGGTATTACAGCATTTCACGGCACAGCGTGCGCATGACTTTGCAATCGGGGTTCATCCTTCATCTCCTTTTCCCAATTTTGTCCCTCTCCTCTGGCCCCACATCTTTTGCAGTTCATTCGCTTTCGTTTTTTCCTCACTTTAGTGCTGTAAGCTCTCCCAGAGCCGTTCGACACAGCCCGGCGTGAAACATACTTCATATCTTGAGACAAAAACGCAATTATTGTGAAATTTAAGAAGAAAATACACAAACTTTAATAATTCACTGTAGCAACAGAAAAATACGCATAAATCTAAATGCCAGTCGAATATAGGCTAACTTTTGTACTGAAATTATATCATGTTCAACGGGGCAGAACCTTGAAGTGGATGTGTGCACCATACTCCAGACGCGGCCAGACTTGGCAGCGGAATCTCCAGAGCACTGAAAAACGAATCACGGCGCTCGTACGATTAGCGACGTCGGGATGTTGCAGCTGCTCACTGACCAGTTGTTTCACGGCCTCAGGAACACGAACCGAAGCCAGGATAAACAGTGCCGCTAAGAACGACCACGCACAAACATGATATACTATGTGCCGTCACTATCGACCACAATGATTCTATTAATACTTGAGACTACGAAGTCTTTCGCAGTTTTTGTAGAGTAGACTGACTTCAGCTTCAAAACGCTTTCCATTTTGTTACGAGAACAGGCCATCGGGAGTCATATGACTATGTGAAAAAGGTTGTTTTGCGGATGTTCTTCAGTTTCGTCGTTCAACCAGCGAATCATTCTTCAATATCACTAAAAATGCCGGACACAAAACTACAAAGAAAAATATAAACAAAAACGTAACAGTTTTATCAAATCAAAGTAAACTACAACAAGAAAGCCCAGCTGTCGCTAGAAAAGATGCACTACAGCCTATACTGTTCATGTTGCAGTAGAAGGTCGATGATTCATGTCATATGAAAACGCGTATGCGATTTCCTATTAGTGATCAATAGCAACCTTGACCTCTCGCCGTTTCCAAAGTACGGCCACTTATAACTTAAAACCTTCCATTAAAAATTGCGGCCAAACCGCGCCAGATAGAGACTTGGTTACTATTGACAGCCTATAGGAAGTTGCAAGCACTATATTCGATGATACCATCGCCGACCTCATAAGACTTACCGTTTAGCCACAATATCTCACGATTAGCATACCATAGTGCGTTATGACCCTTTACGGTCATCCAGAGTCAATGATTTTCATTTGAAAGCCAATATGCGACTTCCTATTAGTGATCAATAGCAACCTAGGCCCTATCTCGCACCGTTTAGCCACAATACATCCATGACAAACAAACAGACAGACGGACAGACGACATATCGTGCCATAACGGAATTAGTTACTGACCAGCAGCAGCGGCAAGTTCCTGATCGGTCTCAATGAGGAGCTCCCAGGCTACGGGCATCATGTCAGTGAAGACATCATCAGACAGAATCACTGCCGCCTTACTGATGACAGCCAGTGGAGTGTGCATTAGATTCAGCACCTGCAGTCAACAATCAGCACTTAGCTTAGCAAGTTAATCACGTAATAAATTTTAATCATATAATAGCACTGGATACGTTATGGCTTTTCCGGTAAAAGAGAGGCCAAGAGGCATGGTGCAAGTGGGACCTTCGTCCGAACAGACAAGACAAGCGTCCACTTCGATAACTAGACGTGAAGACGGCAACTATTACCTCAGTACTCATACAGTTTTTGAAGCTACACTCTAAGGGAGATGCACACATGTAAGACTAAAACTGAAACAAAATCGACACAAAAATAAACCGGAATCGCATATGCAAGTCGCATTCTTTCTCGACTGTTGAGCGACAGGAAATACTTTCCTGTCGCCGTAAGGAATACCGTACCGACTTTTGTCATAATTTAACACTATCAATCGCTCAAATAAATGCTTAATTGTGCACGCCTGTGTATCTAGGTACTTGACGATTGGAAGATCTTCAGTCGGCTTCTGCGTCTGTTTCGGTTTCTCGTCTTCTTTCTCTGCCTCGATCGCAGCTTTCGCCTTGGCCGTCAGGCTTGAGTCCAGTTTGACCTTGTCCAACAGTGGGGTGCTCTCCCGACGACTTGTGGGCGACGACTGAAACGGCGACGACTGAAACAGCGACTCCTGTCAGTGCAACGGTGAAAAACTGCTTCTAATTCAAACGCACTAGCACATCAGAGATTAATTTGAACGTTGTGAGCTATATAAATTCACGCTTTATTTAAGTTACTTACACCAAAATTCTTTAGTCAATCTTTGCCGAACGGAAATAACTCTGCTTTAGTGACAGAAACCTAATGTAAATAAATGATAAAAATTTTGATGATATGTTAACTGATTTGCAGTCGTAATTAATTGGCAATTAACTAACATTTAATTGACACTCGGCTGCACAATTTCGTGATTAGATTAAAAAAATCTGCGAAAAACCTCGAAACCCACAAAAGAGGAGGCCTACGTCGCAGTCTTATCCCTGGCGCCTCGGCACGTATGGACCATAGTTGTCTCTTCTTACCCAAAGAAACTGGGATAGGCCTACCTCTGGCTAGCTGTTCTGCACAAAACAGCTCATACAGCAAAGCAGGTACAGGGTGTATGAAACAGTAGGCTACCCGTCTCTTCATCTTGTCCTTGAATGAGTCCTTGGCGCTGTCGGAGCGGCTGGTGTCGGCGTGCTGTGACGGCTGCGGCGGCTGGGCGTTGTAGACCTGTTTGATGGCGGTCATCAGTCGAACGCAGCTGCGCCGCTGCCGCTCGTAGCAGTTTGGGTGACAAAAGCTCGCGTGGTCGCAGATGAAGTTTGAACTGTTTGCCAGTGTGACCACCACCTCAACACGCAAGCCGGCAACCATTCACAGACAGTCATTCTGACAACTAAGGGCAAATTGTTCCGTACACGTTTTAGGGTTAACCACAGGGTCAACTAGGGTAATTCCCGAGTTAACTCGTAGTCGCAACGCGTTGTTTCACGCCAAAATCCGCGAGTTAACTACTACTTTAACGTAAAACAATGTGCGAGATGTTGACCCGAGAGTTGAAGTTAACCTCTGGTTAGCAAACCCGTGAGTTAACCCGAGCATGGAATAATTCGACCAAAGACAATTAGTGAAAGGTAACCTCAGACTTTGTAGCACAAGAGACGGCGATGCAAAGTATCGCTGCCGAATCTTGCTAAAACCATCATCTATCCAAAATCTAACGTCAATGTCATCGGCCCCCGTTTCCTGTGGGGCTGTTTATATACCGAAATAATTCGTACTTCTGCCGACGGTCACCCAAGCTAACTTTGTTAATCGAAATCAACGCTTTACAAGCTGAAATAAAACAATGACAATGTTGACAACGACAGTGCAGAAATTAAGCCAAAACTCTACGGAAGCGAATTAATTTGTCTAGTAAAATATCCGACTAAAAATCAGACAAAAAAACTAAATTTATAGCACTTAAAACAAACAAAAATCAGAGCCAACAATTGCTGTTCACGTGGAAACCAAATAACCAATGTGAGAGCAGGTGGTGGGAAAGTCGCAGAACGAATGTGATAAGATATCGTTAAGTCAGAAGCGGCGTACCTTGATCCAGGGCATGTTGTGGCAGTAGTCTAGTTCATCGGCTGTCGTGTCTCGCAGATCGGTGGTCTGTATATCCTGCACTTCCTCGGTGAGGATGTCCGGCCCAGCAGCAGTAGCACTAGCAACGGTTGATGCGGCGGTGGAGTCATCGATGTTGACGAATGCTGCCAGTGTGACTGCAGCAGCTGCAGTCTCGTCCGCTGACGTCGTAGATTGCAGCGACTGCGTGCTGACTTTACGCGACTTGACGCTGCCCATCCGACGCATACCTGCACGGTCCACGGTCCACCTCCACGCACTGACAATGGCCTCGTGGCGGGAAAGGGGTCAGACGGCAATTACCTCCCCCCGTAAATTTTTAGCTGTTAAAAAATTGTCGGAAAATTTTCGTCCAAAAATGCAAAATTTGGGGCCCAAAACCCTCATTTTCGGAAAATTTATGGGCAACATTGAAATTCAGAAGACCCACAATCTCCTCTGTTGGAAACTGGCGACTCGCTATCGGAATTCGGTCGAAAAATTGTAACGTCGCATGACGCCGCTGCACGCTAACCAGTGAGCTTTGCACGAAAAGACTTCACCTCCAACAACTAAGCATGCTTTCACGTGAGGTTTGTTTAGCAGCACGAGCACTCAAATAATTACGAACAAATTTTTATGAAATCTTGACGTGTTTTACCCTGAGACCAAAAATAGCTAACAGCACTTTGAGGAAGATCTATATTTTGATCAAGATAAAGATCCAGTAAAACTGTTTACAAAAAATTATTCCAATATAAAATCACGAGATAACCTGAGAAACCAACAAACACGATTTTGAGTGTTATGTAGTTTTCCGCTGTTATGCAAACAAGAAACCTGAGCTAATGCTCATGATACGCGCGAGAGCCTATAGCAGTTCCTGTTCGCAGGTGATCGTGGTCTATCTCCATCCATTTTGTCGCAATTTACTCTCTTGCAGCCAAAAATCGCCAAAAAACAGAAAAACCCCTGTTTTCAGGGTTCAAGTTATTCAAGGTCATCGGTGTTGACATTTTTAAGAAGCTTGTCACCAGTACTTGTTATGATTAGCAGCATATCTGTGAAAATGATTGCATATGGTGCAATCATTTTCACGCTAGACAAGCCAACAGCGAATAAACAACCACTTGTTAGAGGGGTACCCCTCTTTGACACCAGCGTGCGCAGGCCTCATTGAACTTACAGGGTCCGGTCGTGGACTGCTAAAATCTACATTCAATGCTAAAAATTTCATAAGCAGTTGTCTTGGTCTATCTCCAGCCATTTTGGCACAATTTACTTTTGAACTGTGTGTCGCAGCCCGGAATCGTGAAAAATTCACTAAAACCCCCTATTTTGAGGGTTCAAGATCATTCAAGGTCATCGATGTTGACATTCCTAAGAAGCTCGTCGCCAGTGCTTGTTATGATAAGCAGCATATATGTGCCTATCTGCAACCATTTTCACGTTAGACGAGCCAATAGCGGTAGAATAACGCCATTCTAAAGGGAGTGCCCTTTTTTCGCCCCTTCGTTCATAGGGACCCCTTTACCCAGTGGCATGAAATTTTGTCACAAAATACTAGAGACTCTAAGCTATCATATGGTGGAAACCCGAAGTGTCTATCTCACCTAGTTTGTAAACGGTACCGGCTCGTGACAGACAGATGGACAGACGGACGGATGGACAGAATTGCCGTAGCTAATACGCGCTATAGCTATGCTAGCTCTCGCGCGTAAAAACGGGTTAATTCGCTTATAATCAGACACGATTACAATTCTACTCGTACAGTACAAAGTTATCAGTGCATTTATCAGTTTTAACTGCTTGAAGATTACTAACTATGCACAGATTGCTATTCACACCTCAAATTCAACCTGAAATTCAAACTCTCAATTACCGTCTGACTATTCTTTTTTGAAATGAATAGGCCTAAGCATCATAACTTGATCTATGAAAACAAGATTTATAACTTGAGCCGTACTTGAATAACCGTAACAAGACGCCCAGAAAGCGAAGTGAAGTAACACGTGTTGCAAAATTTCGGAGTTCTACGTTGTGGTTCTGCAGTAACAAAAAAGGCAAAGATGAAAAGTACTTATGAGATAGACATATTATTTTTTATCTGCCTAAATACGAAAGACGGCGTCTATTGATAATAACGCAGAGTAATAACTGACTGCCGCCGCCTTCATCAGGTCGTTTGAGTTTGAAGCTTCGCTTGAAGCTCATGTTGTGACCAGAACCACGGCGAGCTTTCAACAGCTTCTGACTACTGCTGCTTGCACGAGCTAGATCACAATCAACCAAACAACCAAACAACCAATCACAATAATGGCCTATTCACACTTGCGACGCCGACGCAACTCAACTCACCAGCTGAGTCGAGTTGAGTCGCGTCGGCATCGTAAGTGTGAAGTGGTCATAACAGCACGTCTACCGCAGAATAACACTAACAATAATTACAAAAATAACAAACGAATTCTGATAATTTCGTTCTACAGTAAGAACATTGCAAAGTCAGACGTAACAGTGCTAATATCAGTTACGTGGACTGTCTTGGATACAAAAAGGCCTAAACAGCTCTAATACCAAGCGACCTCCGAACTCGTTTTCATATTTTTAAGCAAGTAAGTGAAGTACTAGCTTGATCTTGACCTTAACCTGGAAGTGCTTAATTAAATAATAATTATAATAATAAAAAAAACAACTGGCGTGCCAGTTAACCTAAATCACCGACAATATTAATGTACATCAATGTAAAGAAATAATTTGCGTAAAAACGTCAAAACTAAAATTTAAACGAAAAATTTATCGTAAAGTAACTTAAAAACAAAAGTGAATGACATCTAGCGGAGTGACCTCTGGCGTCTGTGGGCGCAGCTTCAGCCTGTGATATCGAAGTGGTGCTGCTGTGAAGAGAATCAGAACGTTCGTTTGTACCAAGGACAGCGAAACTGATCTTGCGATCCACCCCGGCACTTGCCACTACACACAGCCACACATTAGGACCACTTTCATAGACCCCTATTAAGTAAGTAAGTAAATGATTTATAAAGCGCCAGTCTCAGAAAGAATCAGAGTGCATAAGAATCAGGGTGTATTATTCTGCATTATTCTTATTTATTCTGATACGTATGTCAGCACTGTTTACAGTCTGAAAACAGGCGAGAGAACGTTCTTCACAAGAAACAGATGCTGTCAAACAATAGCTGCCGTGAGAAAAGAACTCCGCTAATGGCTGATTGCTGCATGTTAAGACGCTGCTAACAAAGAGCAGAGATGTTAAGTTCTTGAGACCAAACTGGTCTCAAGGCCAAATTTTTGGCTTCAGCCTTGGTTTCTGCGGTGTACGGACAAAAGGTCACGTACTGGACAAAAGGCCATCGGACAAAAGGCTTCTGGGATATGTAATTTTACCTATTTACCAAAACGTATTTTAAACAATTATAGAATAGGTTTACAGTTTACAGCCAAGCAGCTTTTCCTCTGTTTTGTTGAGTTAATTTATTTTAAATATTTTCAATAGCTTTGATACTTTTGATGCTGTTTTATACAATATAGGACCTTTTTTATACGATATGCTAGCATTCGTTGTGCCTGTAAATAAATAACGATGTTGTAGTGCTATGTATATTTATAAGAAGAATAATAACCGTAAACGCACAAGCAAAGACGATGAAGTTAATAAAACGAACATGACGACAAAGAAAATTACACAAAACAGTTCAATAAGTAGTACAAATTTGTCAAATGACACCTTTATTAGTTATCGGCAGGCCTACGTTTTATTGGGCTGACTGAATTTGCAGAACCTGGAATTTGATGGACCAGAAAACTTCAAAGCCCGGAATTTGAAGGACTGGATTTTGGCGGACCAAATCGCAAGGGTGGATTTTGACGGACCTGCATTTTGACGGACCAAATCATAGGGGTGGATTTTGACGGACCGTGAATGTGATAGGCCAAATTAAGATGTGGCCGAATTATAATTGCAAAACTTTTCGATCTGTGCATGTAACACAAACAGCAATTATTGTCAAACATAAATGAACAAGGAAATGGTTGTCACACGAAACATGTGCGATGTATCAAATGTAAGCATAATAGAATAGCGCCGAATGTGTCATAGGCCTATTGTCTAAATGCAATGAGTGAGTGAGTGAGTAGTTTCTTAACGGCACATCAGCACAAAATGGGCCATTCAGTGCCATACATGGTTAAAATTAGTTAAAAGCAGTTGATATATGTATTAAAAGCAAAATTAAAATACTTGTTAAGATCAAGGCTATTAAGCTAATGCAAAAACAACATTATATACAATTGTGATAGCCGATATCTTTAACATAAGCGATGATGTTGAGAGATGCAACATTTTCAAAAACGTCCTTGAGTGTGTTCACTCCAAAATATCTCTGACGTGCTGCACTGTAACGGGTGCAGTCTACCAAAAGTACTTAATGCAATGAACAACAACAGTAACAGTGCAGCCTAATTAAGTCGGCTACTTGTTCCCACATATCAGTTAAATAGTCGAAGAACCATGTCAATTCTACTTTCCATAGTTGAATTGTTATCCTTCATTTAATGACATCTAACATTCTGACAGGCACGCTCATCGAGCATGGGCGGTCCTGCACATAGTTCGATGCCCGTCACGTGAGTCGACATTTCGAACTTCCACCCGAGTCGGTTGCAGACGTGACGTAAACAGTTGTTGGCCTTGCGATTTGGTTGGCCTCTCACTTT
>Ga0209367_1003867_pt1 | contig 20497 bp, 9 predicted proteins | sample WorMetLIZISLAND2_FD_187412 | JGI IMG/M metagenome (GOLD analysis project Ga0209367, IMG submission 187412) | Marine gutless worms symbiont microbial communities from Max Planck institute for Marine Microbiology, Germany - Olavius geniculatus... ...
TTGGATATAGTAGGATTTTTCTCCGAAAAATGCCGGGGTCCCATTTTTACGGGTGCTTTTGAGGCTACCATTAAACGATGATGGCGATGACAGGAAATTTTGCGTGCTAAAAATAGCAACTACGAAAAAGGCCAGTGGGTTGCCGAAAACTGGATTTCTGAATAATTAGAAACCCATGCATTTGTTTACGTTTGAGTGAAAGCCCGTACGAAAGTGTCGTTAAAGTTGTAAAATGCGAATATTTTGATATTTGGACTTGACGAACAGTGAATAGGACATATTAGCAAAGGTTAATAAAGGTCTTATTGCAATCTAATAAAAGGAAAGAGTACTGCATGGTGTTGGTAGATAACGAAAATTTGCTACATCTATACGGGTATAGCTTTGAGTATATGCTTACTTTGCGGCGGTAGCAGGCCATAGTTCATACAGGTAATTGTCCGTGCGGGTGAAAATCCGTGCGAGCGGATGTCAGTGCGGGCAAATGTCCGTTCCCCAACCCACTTAGGCCTACTTAGCAGCGGCTCCCGAAAAAAACCAGTTTTATCCGGCTTCTGGAAATTTTTCTGGTTTAGCCTGGGCGACGAAACAATTTGTCAGTTACATGCGATGACGCGTGATAAATGGCAGGGTAACAAGACAAGTTATTTGCTATTACGGCGCCGTTGCCTGTCTTTTCACTCGTAGAATGTTTCTCCGCTTCATCTAGTAATGCAATGTTCACAGTTAACACGAGTCAACAAGCCAAAGGTAAAGAAGACAGCAGCTAATCGATAGTAAATCAAAGGATTGTCTTTGCATATATCAGATAGGCCTGTAATAGATTTGCGCATTTTTTTCCACGTGACCCAAGGGACCAGGGGCGTCATTTAGATGATTTTGGGATGCTGAAATTGGGTCTACAGACCCCCAAGGATTCATGATTTTAATTTTTTCTCTCTGTAAATCGTATCTTTGAAACAGTATTACTGCTGCAACAACAATACGTTACGCAGACTCAGACCGCCCAGGGCCCTTGATTACTGAGACCCCCCAATGATTTACTAAAATAACGCCACTGCAAGGGACTTTTGGCCCCCGGTGCAGCTCACCGGTTGCACCATTGTCGCAACGGTGCTGTGGTCACCTTTGGCATCTTGTGGGAGGCGTTTTGAAACGCAAAAACGTTTTGCTCAGCTGCACTCGAACAGTCTGAGAAACCGCCTCGGGACGTTCCATTCCCCGCTTACTCGCTTCGACGACTACGCGAGTCTGTGAACAGGAATGAAATGTCACACGTCTTCCGGACGATTTCCCTTGCGAATAAAATTACCGTAACCAATCACGACTGAAATCTGCACTATAGGCACTTGCGTCATACAGGATAGGCTGCCACAAATAAACCGTAGAATTACCGGCGTTTGCCACAACCGTCAAATTTAGTGCTATTTTATTTTTTTTGCGAAATAGCTGTTTATTGCTGTTTATTTTTTTAAAAACATTTTTCCTTAAAAAATATACAAATAGGACTATATAGACCATGGTCCATAAAAACGTGCCAGTTTTATTTTTTTGAATAGCTTTGTGAAACAGTGGCTGATTTTTTAACAATTTTTGGCACGTGACGTCAGGAAAGAACTTGACATAAAGTGACTTCAGTTTTGGCCACCTCACTTTAATACTGTCACTACACTACTTTGTGAAATGCAGAAGTTGTAGTCTGGCCATTTACAACAATGAATTCATACTGGATAGCGCACACGTCGGCTCAGAAATGATTAACTGAAAAGCGACAAACACGATTGGCAACTATTATATATCAAAAAGTCACACGTGTCACATCACATCCTATATTACAGCTTGTGCTTAAAATGTCCTCCTCCAGCGCGAATGCAAGCGGCAACGTTGAAAGCACTCGCAAACAACAGGCTCAACAACCTGCATTTCACAAGGTAATGTAGCGACAGTATTAATGTAAGGTTGCCAAAACTACAGTCGTTTGCGTCCATTTTTTTCTTGATGTTGCACGTCAAAAAAATTATTAAAATCGACGGAGCTATTCAAAAAATAAAAGTGGCCCTTTTTATGGACCACGGTGTACGTATGACGATTACGTGCTGAAACTGCGACTAAAGCGATTGGTCACCGGCGGTACAGTATATCTGTTGATATCAGAGCATCCGACAGAGTAGGTCTATAATTGACTGGGTTTAAATCCCGGCTGAACGGATTCGACAAGTCAGGATCATTTAGGTTCATGGGCTTAGTGAATAAGATATATAGAGGCCTAGTCTACTCACGTCTGCGCAGGGTGTTCTTGGCATGCACTGTAGACATATTATGTCGGTGCATCTTGTAGGAATGTCGATGTAACGTGGGTCATTAATATTCGTAGTGTGTAGAGTGTGTGATATTATCATCTGGCATGCGTTTCTGATTCGTTGGCGACATATGGCGCTATATAAAATAACGTGTTTTTTATTGATCAACTGATTGATAGTGGGTGCGAGACGTCGACGTCCGAGATAGGTGGCGGCCTATAACCAGGAAACCCCTTTTCTGTGTAGGGACAGACCTAGCTCGGACGCCATGATTGGCGGGTCGCATTAAGAAAGGGCGTCGACGCGTGTCGTTCGGCTTTGCGCTGACTGTCGTCGTTTGCCGCTGTATCCAGAGGCTGGAAATGCTTTAGTACGTGTTTGTTTGCTGCTAAATACACGTTGTTTACGATGAACTGAGTTATTGCTCGGCACGAAACACACGATAGGCCTACCAATGTAAACTGTAGGCTACAGTATTCCACTCCACGGCACTTCTTATAGCGATCAGACCGACAAACTCAGTTTATGAACGATACAGTCGGGTAGCAGACACCATCGGGCACGTGCTTACAGTAATTATGCTCACTGTTTACCCCTGTTCTTGACTAGATAATAAAAAAATTTTTTCCCATTTTCGATCAAAACCACGATAGCACTATGAACACGTCCCTGGGTCACGCCAGCATGTATCAACAAACTGCCAGCAACGCCTCACAGCGACACGGACCTGCTCTGGAAGCAGCCAAATGTAGAATGCTAATGTTTCGACAAGCGTTTTCATTTGGAAAAGGAACCGACGGCTGCCGACCAGACGAGTCGCAAATTGTTTCGCGATAAATGGGAACGCGGCGTTGTCTGTGTTCAGGGCACTTCTACTGGAGCTAAACGCGCGTTCAATCATAACGAGGTCTGAAGCAACGGCTAGGGAATAATTATTGGCCTATCAGCGAGCTGTGTGGACTTGCGCTTGGCACGTTTGCAGAGCAAAGGCGTGTTCCGTAGCCAAGTGATTTTTCCGTCGACTAAGTAAAGCCGTCATAACGAGCGGCGACCCCTTGACGTTGACATGACTTTGATCTGACCGCGTTACTCATAAATGACTGAAGTCTATAATTATGACTTATACATAGGCTACCTCTGCATGCGTATGTAGATTTTTGCCTAGCTGTATATACTATCGAGTGTCGACAGCTGCACCCGATGAACTTTCTACGCTGATAAACATCAAATCGATAACCTCAAGAGAAGAATCAGTTGGCTGATCTTTCTCGAGACACTTAGTAAAACCGTAGTTTACGGCAGTAACGGGATGTAGACATACGAAGGCGTTCAGTTCGTTGTGTCAAACGAGTGTTGATTTGTAGTTGTAACAAAAACATCGTTTCGTTTTGTTAGGCTCCTACTTATGCCCAGTGTCTGGGTTAGTGGACACATTTAATAAGATCAGCCACACTAACAGATGTCACGTCTGAAGGTAATTGTTTCAAGGCAAAAGATCTGCATATGACAAAAATAAGGCAAGCACTACATAAGACCGGGCCCGAAGCGATTTCGGACTAGATACTGACGTTTCAAGGAACATTTAGCATTTTTAATTATTACATGGTAGTTACATGAAAATGCAAGACATGTAGGCCTATAAATTGTTTTGCGCTTCATTTTGTCCCACGTAAGGTAACCACGCTAGCTAAAACACTTGCAAAAATGTTTTTGGATGTGAAAATGTTTTAGACCACCTGTGGAAGAAAGCACAACCCGTTAGGAACACATTGTTTGCAGACATTTTGTGTTTGACACGTAAAAGTCTAAGAGTACGCATTACGAGCTTATACCATTTCAGGCAGTGGTGGAACATACTTAAATTACGCTGAGATGGCATAGACTAATTCGCCGCTTGCTTTACGACGCACGACTGCAGCCGAAAGGTACGAAAACAGTACGCTACCAGTGCAAGCTCATTATCATTGTAGCATGCACGATGGTGGTGCGTAGCGCCACGAATCGACCCCATTCACAGCGAACGATCAGCAGCAAGTCCAGCAACACTGGCTAACTCAATGTCAAGTTGTCGCAGATCTCGTTGAATGGTATAGCCAGCTAGGACTGTCGAGATCTTCGCTAGTCTGTAGGAATATCTTGGTAAATGGCTTTGTATACATCTGCTGAGGGTGGCATTCTTGACAAGCTGGTTGTGGTTTAAGTGTTGAAGTGTTGATGTGGTTGTGTCGTGTGGAACAGTGCGATCTGGTGTCGAGTCGCCTGATGGCGATGGAGAAAACCGACGAGTGGGCGGAGGCGAACGGCATGCAGTCGTCGGTCGTCGAGGTTTCCGCCAAGAACGACGACAACGTCAGGACGATCTTTCGCAAGCTGTTCGACCAGGCGCGCCGCTGCACGGCCGTCTCGGCGTCCACGAGCCGCGTCGACGTCACCGACAAGGGATCTCCGTAGATCAGTCATCTGACGGAGAAGCGATCTTCAGACCTCCGGCGTGTGACGAAGAAGGGATCGTCGAAGCTCGCTCGTGTGACAGACAAGGGATCTCCGGAGCTGGGCCGTGTGCCTGTCACTGTACGGTCGGTGGAGGACCCACTGCTAAAGCGGCACGCCAGCGCGAACGCTGCCCGCATGAGCGCCAAACGATCCGGAGGATCTGCGACGACCGCAAACTCGTTATCGGTCATCGCCAGCGATCCGACGACCACCGCGGAGAAACCGCTGTCACGCAGTCGCAGTCTAATACGACGCATGCGCAAACCGAAGGTTAAGGACAGCGCCGAGCTGGCCGTCAACGACTGCGTCATATGCTAACGATAAGATGTAATATTTCGACAGATTCACTCACCGCTGCTTGTACTCGACACTCGACAGTCATCCGACGAATCAGTCAGCTAGAAACGTCTGGTGGACATCACAGCGTTAACGACGAACATCGTCGCTGTGCCGTTTATCTGATTTTGGCGCCAATGTCCAGTTTTACTTACTCAGTTAGACCGCCGTCGTTTAGTAAAAAAAATCGGCACCAAAATAGAAGGAAGAAGAAATTAAAATTTGAAATATGAAGCCGAACAAGCACAGTTGAAAAATTGACGCCGAAAACCGTTATTGCTGCTGTTTTTGCAGCTAAACTGTAAAAGGTGAAGGTAAATGTGACATATAACTTTTAATAGGAAACTCACTACAAAACTACGGAGCGTCACCTGCCATATGGGATCACACAGTGTTAGCTGCCACCCGACACAAATGAACGCACCCCGCGGTAACTCAAGCCAGACGGGCCGATACTCGATTTACCTACCCCGGAAGGATGGAAGGCTTAGTTGTTTGAGTTGTATATTGTTATTTTGCAAGTGCTATATTTTAGGTATGCCCCCGCTCTACCTTCAGCATGTGTTCAAGATGCTATGTTTTGCAACATTTGCAACGCTGTTTGGTCACGCTTTATTTCACACGCATTAAAGCACAACCTTTCGAGCGATACATTGTGCTCCGAACAGTTTTTACTTAGGCCACGTTAAAAATGTGTAGTGTAATGTAATGTAACACTGGTCGCTGTTAGCGGTCGAAATACAGGATGGGCCAGAAAAAAACGTGCTACTTTGCTTTTGTCTATGTCTTCGCCAATTATTGACCGATTTTCAAAATTCTTTTACTGGCACACTCTGCGGACAATTCGCAATAATTTGATTATTATAGATTGCACCACACCGTAAATGCGTTTTCACACTACCATGTGAAATATCAATAAAATATGCATACATAACGGTAATAAAAACATTTTGGTAAAATTGAAAAAACTTTTCAGACCAACGTTGTAGTGAATGGTCTGTATGACATTAGACTGTGTAGGTATAACACAGTTTAGTGTCATACGAATCATTCATCGCAATGTTGATCTAAAGCGTTTTTCATTTACCTAAATTTTTGTTATCGTCGTTAGTTTTTGCTTACATTTATATTTCACAAGGTAGTGTAGAAACACATTTACCTTGTGGTGTGATATATAATAATAACGTTATTACAAACTGTCTGCAGAGTGTGCCATGAAAGAATTTTGAAAGTCGGTCAATAATTGGCAAGATATGGACAAAAGTAAAGTGGCACGTTTTTATGATCCAGAGTGTATTTTGCTCATCCGTCAAAGCGACGTGGGCGAATGTTATAAAATGCCTTCGTGTGTGATACTTTCCGCCCTGAGCTATATGTGTTGCAGCTCACATTGCTATATCGTCTTGCTCTGGTGTTTTAGGCTGCCATATGCTACCACGTGCAACATCCGGCAGCGCGAAGTTAATGACGTTCCTGTAAGATCATTACCAGAATCAGCTTTCTGTTGCTGCCAGCGTCTGTAACCCAAATGCTATTAATACGCGGCAGCGCTCTCCGCAAACTAATAGGCCTTTCAGATAGCTTTCACCGTCAACACGCTGTTTATATATAGCTGGCTAACTTTGTCCCATATGTTTGTATCTCACTGAGAATTGCTCTACGTGGCAGAAAAATGTTCTTAATCAAAGAAGTCGTGCGAATCATTGTAGCTGTTGTGTGATTTTATTCACAACAAGATAATGTTCATATGAACACGGAGTCTGTCCAATGCATTTCGACAGTTTACAGTATATGTCCGTATAAATATAATCAGTAAGTAAGTAAATAAGTAAGTCAAGTGTAAATTTATATAGCGCATACTCAAAAAGATCTCTAATGCGCTTAATGAGCTGTTTAAACCTGTAGAAAAAAATCAAACAGTGTTATTTCAAATTATACAGCAGCAATGATCCTTTCATCCTTCTGTATTATTTTAACTAAACAATAAACATTGTCAGTAACGAGACCATTCGATTCGTCACCAGCGCTTTACTATAAAAGGTCCTTCGTCACCATGCGTCTATCTGGCACCGTTACGGAGATATGGCGCCTCAAATATTGGACGGACGGACGTGGACACGGAAAGAAAGACGGTAGAAGGGAAAGAGAAAGAGGAAGGGGGAGGGGAAGGAAAGGGACGGGAAAAGAAAAGTGGAAGGGAAAAAGGAAGGAAAAGATGAAGGAGAAAAAAGATGGAAGGTAAAGGGAAGAGGAAGGGAAATGGAAAGGGAACAGAAAGAAAAAAAAGGGAAAGGAAAAAAAGAAGGGAGAGGAGAAAAAGAAGGAAAAGGGGAAGGGTAAAGAAAAGGGGAAAGGGAAAAGGGAAGCTATAGGGAAAGGAAAAGAAGAAGGGAAAAAAGGAAGGGAAGGGGGGAAAAGGTAAAGAAAAAGGGAAGGGAAAGGGGAAGAGGAAAGGGCAAGGAAAAGCTGAAGAGGAAGGAAAAGGGGATGGAGAAGGTTAAAGGAAAAGGGAAGGAGAAGGGAAGGGAAAAGGGAAAGAGAAGGGAAAGGAAAGGGGAAGAAGAAGGGGAAGGGAAAGGAAAGGTGGAAGGAAGATAGCTTAAGAATAAGAAAAGTAAGACGCACGCACGCACGCACGGACATTCAGGTGATTTTATACTCTGTATAGCATTGGACAGACAACAACTGCAAGATGTAAACAAAGCAAACGTTCTGGTCGGTAGGCTTACCTCCTCTGCAACAAATTCCTGGAGGTTGAAATATTCGTTCACTGTAAGTGTAATGACTAATGACTAATACACACATTTACGATGCATAATAGGGCCTATACGTAACCCGGCTTTCGCGATGGGCTATAATAGTACCGACGTTGGCAGAGCATATGACGTGACCTAGATCCATGATGTCAGAGAGTGAAAACAAGAAAGCTCAGCTGTCGCTCGGGAAGACTCGCTACCGCCTATACAGATCCTGCTGCAGTGTACTGAGTGCATTCAAAGTCATCCAAGGTCGATGATTGACATCTCATCTGAAAGGGCTTATGCCACTTCCTATTAATGATTAATAGTAACATTGATCCTGTTTCTCACCGTTTCCAGATACGGCCGCTTATAGCTTGAAACATTCCTTTGAAAATTGCGGCCAAACTGCTGCAGATGGAGACATGGTTACTATCGACAGCCTATAGGAAGTTGCCAGCGCCCTATCCGATGGTACCATTGCCGACCCCCTACGACTTACCATTCAATTACAATACCGCACGATTGGCATATACGTTATGACTCTTCACGGTCATCCAAGGTCAATGATTTTTGCGTCATTTAAAAACCAATATGCGACTTCCTATTAGTGATCAATAGCAACTTAGGCCCTATCTTGCACCGTTTAGCCACAATACATTCGTCACAGACAGATGGACGGACAAACGACACATCGTGCCAAAGACGCTCTACAGCATAGCTGTAGCGCGTCAAAAATATTTCGTCGTCATCGAGTACTACTTCAAGGTTTATTGCATCAAATACGCGTTATTTCACGGTCGCTCGCTCTCGTACTGTAGCCCTCTCTCTATACTAGCACTATATCTGCCGTGGCATAGCGGGTCGACTCGATAACTCCACGGGTGAACTCAAGCGTCACCAAACGAAAGACGGTGTAGGCCCACACAACTGTGGAAAAAGTATCAATCGGTTAAATTATAGGGTGTTTACACGATCGAGCAAACATCGAGCTGGCTCAAGCAGGCCTATTGAAACCCCGCCCCCTGGTTCAAATGTAGGCCTAGGCTTAGGCTCTTAGCCCACAGCTGATCACGCGTTATATAGGCCTTCCAATTACAACCCGCCCGCCCTCCTAATTAGCATGTTAATTACTACAGAACGTCGAGCTAGCTGCTCGATGTTTGCTCGATCGTGTACACACTACACACCCTATTAAACGAGTGTCTGGGGTGTACGAGTTCGTTTAACACGCACTTATCCCACTCCAGACCGTGGTTTGTCATAAACTTAATCACGCTATTCTCAGTGCGGCTGACTGTAGAGTCGTAAAAAGGTGCCCGTACGTTCGATGATCTTATGTCGGTTCGGGCGTGCAATAATATGAGTGATATCGACGTCGAGAGGCCTATAACTGGACGCAATGGCCTGCAGTTGATCGACGTGCCGGCCGGGTGGGCCGCTGACCAGCGATCACCGAACGAGGGGGCACTGGGGCACGTGTCCCTTAGCCCAGGAGTCTACTCACTTTTACATTACATTACAGTTTTTTAACGTGGCCTAAGTAAAAGCTGTTAGGAACACAGATAAAACCGCAAGTCACGACAAAAGTGCTTGCTTACTTGAAATATTGCCTCAAAATAGTGCCATAAATGCACCAAAACTCTTCATTTTCACGCAAACATCGCAACAATTTCTGAGGAGGAGCACGGTCGCCTCCCCAGACCTTTTATCTGATGGGGAGGGTACCCCTACAGCCAGATCCTGGCTACGCCACTGCAAGCGGCCACTTGGACGGCTTGACTCGGGCCCGATTAATTGGACGTCATCGCGCAAATATCTCCACGATACATTATCGAGCAGGTCAAGCGACTCAACTCGCCGTTCATAACATAGCATAAAAGCAGATTTATATAGCACGCCATAAGAGTCACTAAAATGTAGATTAATAACAGGGTACAGCCTAACGGAACACTGGCGGAGGAACATTTCAAGTTTACAACCGGCGCGATCGATTGCGCGATAAAACGAAGCAAGTGCCGTTTGAGCCTGATGAAATGTCGTAATGGCGTCATGCTACAGAGTCATTGTCAGCGGCGTCAAACTTTGCATTTTCGACGACTTTTTTTCGACGGCCGAAAATTTCCGGGAATGAAGGGCGCAACTTGTGTACTATAGAAACTTAGACACGAATTTTCTTATGTTTCTGTCCGTCTTTCCTGTCATCTTTCTGTCCTCTGTTTATTACTAATATGGATCCGTGTGATCTGAAACAAATAAATTGATCGACTGATTGAATGAAGATGTATGTATAATGATGTCTGCGAGAAAATCGCCGAATCTGAGGAGCTGGAGAGCGCGCTCTCGGTGGACGCGGTGGGATACTGGGATCGTGAACGTGGAGAGTCTAGTCACGAGCGGCGACGACGATGGGCCGAGATGGAGCGATTTGTCAGCGGCGGCTGCGGTGGTGTGGTGGGGGCAGCTGCGACGACGTCGTGGAGCTCATCAGGGTCGCCTACTCCGAACAGAGTGCCGACTGCCGCCGAGGTGACTCGTGGCTGATGCGCCCCCTTGCGATGTCCGAACACCTGTCGGAGTACCGCGGCTCGGTGACTGGGACGAACCGAGGCCGGACTGGGTGGCGGCAGCGTCAGAGGCACTGACGGTCCACCCAGCACGGATCCACCACCGCCGCTCTTCGACAATCTCATCTCTACACACCCACAGTGCGTGCGTTATACCCCGTTTACACGATCAAGCAAACATCGAGCAAACATCGAGCAAACATCAAGCAGGCCTGATGGAACCTCGCCTCCTGGCTCAAATGTAAGCCCGATGTTTGCTTGATCGTGTAAACGGAGTATTAGAAAAAAGTAAAAGAGCAGGAAGTTGCAATTATCAGTGGCGTCGTGGCCGCAGGCGGGCAGGGGGAGCGATTACCCCCTCCCCCGTAAATTTTGCGCTGACAAAAATTTTTCGGAAAAAATTCTTGTCGAAAAATTTTCAACCAAAATGCGAAATTCGGACTAAACACCCACTAAGAAAATTTGGGAGCAGAATTAGAATTTTGAGCAGTCTACCGATAATTTACACCTGTCTGTTGGAATTCTGTCGAAAAAATTGCAACTTCCTGCCGCGCTTACTTTTTAACCCACGGAAATTCAATTTTATCTCTAAATTTCCATTTTTTCAAATAGAGAATTTTTACCCTCTAGCTTTTATATTTTTGAAAGAAAATATTCCGATAGGAGACAAATTTTGGGACAAACAAAAAACAAACAAAAAACCCAACCCCCACGCCACGCACATCCGCCAACACGCACAGCGTGTAGCGCGGGTCTACTAAACTGCTAAGTTTGACGTTTTACATGTAGTTATGCCATAAAATCGAACAAAAATGAAATTTAACATGGCGACGGCCAACATTTTGTATTTTTACACAAAGCATAATAATTTAATAAATCAGCTGCGGACTACAAAATGTTTATAAATTTTTGCAGTAATGTGGTTAGTTGCTACTGGGAATAGATTATGTGACCAGAATCGCGAAAAGTAGTAAATTCAAGATGGCGGCGATCACAATTTTAAATGTCGTCCATCACCTATAACTGCTTTTTTACCCATCTGCATGAAATTTGGTATATAGACTAAATTTGCGGTCCCACATACAGGCTTGCCATTATATTTTACAAATTACATAATCCAAGATGCTGGAGGTAGTAGTAGTAGCTGTTGTTGTTGTTGTGTACAAAGTTGTGAACAGTTGTTCAGTGACCTTTCAAACTTTAATAAAACCGCAAATATTATATATAAAAAACTGCGATCAATTCATTAAATGTATAAGCGCTGATTTAAAACGGCAGAAATTAAAAAGTATAAGCACGAACATTATGCATTAGCTTAGACATTTATATCTGGCTACAGAGAAGAGATTTAATGTCTAAGCTAATACATTGGTTCGTGCTTATACTTTTTGATTTTTGATTTTTTTACAAGACGTTTTACATCAGCGCTTACACAACATTAAATGAATTGTTCGCAGTTTTTTAATAATATTAATAAATGTCTAATGCTGGATTCCTCACGCTCGTTGGTTTTCGTTACTACTTCTTTCCGGTTCTCTTCATACTTATGCTTATACTTCTTGATTTTTGCCGTTTTTTCGTCAGCGCTTATACAACATTAAATGAATTGCTTGCAGTTTTTTATATATAATATGTGTTAACTGTGGGACAAAATGGTATTGAATTCATAATAACAACAATGTGGTTGTGTTTCTTATTGGCTGTATTTACACATGAAAACTAAAGATGATATTTACTGTTTTGAGGATTAAAAATGAGCATTATAGTATAGTTTAATGGTATCATGTTGAACTGATGCTGAAAAGTGGCTGGTTTGACCCCTGGCTGGTGCACTGTTTGGTAACGATTCTGGGCAAGTTGTTCACACACATCTGCTTCTGTCACCAAACAGTATAATTTGGTACTGGCCTTACCAGCGGGAAGGTTACAGCAGTATATGTGCGGTCTGGCTGTCGGTCCTCTGCTCGTATAATTATCTGAGTTGTGTTTGCATTCACTGCTGGCTCGAAGCTTTGGAAACGGAGATGATCAGTGTTCACATCGGTCACAGAGCTCTGAGAAAGTGCTGTAGACTATTGATGATTTAACTTTTTAGTTTAACCTTACGTCAGAATTGAATGTTTTGATGAAGTAGCGTCGTAAGCTGTGTGTTTGTATGGCTGGTCGTTGTTTGTAATGCTGACAGAGTGATGGGGAGGCACCATCTCTATTGGATGGCATGGGCCGCATTGCCTATGAACAGAGTGGTGAGACGTTCTTCCTGCCATTTGGTTTGGAGGACTTGGAACTGGCAGGTCAAAAGATGGAACCGGACGACCAAGTGGAGTTCTTCATCTCCACCGATGAGAGGTCAGTCAGACATTCAGCGTAAACTAAGTAATTATTCAAGGTTTTCAAATTTGTGCATTTTATCAGAAAGTTGTCCTGTGAACGTGTTATTTTTCAGCCCTGTTATATAACTATGTTTCGGCACCCTGTATATCCAGTGTTTGAAATGCTTGATGTGTGCAGAAATGGCAACATTCGTGCACGGCGTGTGAAGCTGATCAAAGCAGCGTCATCAAATGGTGTCTTCCACGGAGTGGTCTGCTCACTGAAGGATAACTATGGATTCATTGAGCGTGCCGACATTGTCCGAGAGATCTTCTTTCACTTTAGCGAGTTTCACGATGATCTCCAGTCTCTTACACTAGGCGATGACGTCCAATTTGCAGTGCAGATTCGCAATGTCAGTATTCAGTAAACACTGAGCACTGGCTATATTGCATAGTACAAATATTTTCAATTTGTAGCGGTGTGTAGTTTGCTCTTACTAAAGAGAGATGTGGCAGGCAATCAACGATGTGACATTATTGGAATGTATTTATTTTTAGTTACACCAGGAACAGCAAGAGTGTTGTTCATTTGATCGTAGATGTGAAAAAATAAAAAAAAGAAAAGAAAAGAAAAAATTTTAAAAACCTTTAAAAAAATTTTTATATCTGTGCATTTGACATGGATGTCTGGTGTACAACTGTGCATCTGTCTGTCATTGACATGACTAATGTTATCAGCACATATTACATACCGCTCTGTAGTCTCATTATCTTCGTTTTCTGACGAAGCATTTGCAGTCAAGTTGCGGTGTAAGATAGATAGATGCACACCTGAATGCTGCTTAATGAATCTGTAAGTTTTGCTTGATGCATTCTGTGGTGTGGTTGTGTAGAACAAGGAGGTGGCTGTCAATGTGGAAAGGCTGCCCGAGGGAACGGTGATATTTGAAGACATCGCGACTGAGAAGAAGCGAGGAAAGATCTTGAAGACACTCAAGTTGCCACAGAACACGAGACAGGGTGACCCTTTAGCCGGACGTATTGTCTACGAGACACTCGAGGGGTAAAGCAATTCATCATTACAGAAATATTACTCATTTAGGTCCCGTTTTTCCATGCACATTTGATGGCCGATCAAATTGATCTCCGATCAACTTCGGGACTTGATCGGAGATCGTGTCAATGATCGTTTTTACATTGCCAATTAGCGACTAATCGTCCATCAAATCTCTCGTCAAGTTGATGGCCGAATATTGACCGATCAAGTCAGATAACTGATGATTAAACAGGGCGATCTGCAGTTCATCGTTGCTTATTCGCACCAGAAACATTGCTTCACTTTGCCGGTCAGAACGGCAATACTGCCAATACATGCATTAAAAGGAAGTTCCAGGCATGGCAATAAATCACTACTGGTGATTTTTGCTTGTAAGCTTTGCTTGATGCTTCCTGTGGCATCAAGCAAAACTTACAGATTCATTAAGCATGCATAGTGTTTTGTGAACAAAATTAATAAAATGGATAGACGCTGCCGTATTGATTTACGATAAAACGTATTTTTGACAGCAGACGATATCGTTGATATCGTTGCTGTGATGATGTTTACTGGCTATCTGTGCTGGCACAGCGCGTGCTTGGTAATTTAGCACACAACGCCACAAATTGAGGTCACTGTCAGCCATTCAGATTGGCATAAAGTAGGCTCAGTTGTCGGCCGATCCGCTAATCGCCGATCACGTAATTGGAGATCGAAAATCCATGGAAAAACAAAACACAGTTGATCAACGATCAATTCTGAACATTAAGTTAATTGAAGATCCGTAAATCGGAGATCAAATTTGATTTGATTGGCAATGGAAAAACCGGACCTTAGTTTTTACGCGCGAAAGCAGAATGCTTTGCGCGTCTTTGCCATCGTCTGGGCGTCCGTCCGTCTGTCTGTCCGTCCGTCCGTCCGTCTGTCACACTGCCAAATGGGGGCTATTCCTTGACATCCTGGTGAATGAAACGCACTGATCCACCCCATAGTTTATCAGGCAGGATTTGCACTGAAATGGACCCGCTGAAATTGGGGAAATCACTTAACATTTACCCCTTCATCCCTCATTCAATCAAGGGGGTCAAAATTTTGCCAGAACACGTCTGGGGCCCTTTGAAACAAAAATTTTCAGCACCCCAGCTCCCCTAATAGGAAATATATGAGGGGTCAAAGAAAAATTTCCCATCATGCTCCCTCAAAATCCCTTCGATGTATTTGCCCAGAATTCTGCCCCTGTCCAGCCCTCGATGTTCCCTACAAAGGGCCAAAAGTTGATGCACGTCGCGACCATAGCTTTTCGGCTAGACAAAAAAAGTGGATTGAGCGAATGCCAAGTCGAAGCATGCAAGATTTCCTCAAGCTCAGAGTAAGCTTGACACTCCTCTCACAACACAAATAGATTACATTACACTCATTAGATTAACACAGTGTGCTCAATAGCGCACTTTGCTTGCTGTGTCTAGCCCTGACAGTGCGGCAGCACGTGGCGGGAGGCTGATGATCCAATGGGAATCGGTATTGGTAATGGGTATTGCTATCGGTATGATCCATAATATTGGGTATTGGGTAGCTTCTTTGGTATCGTTCTGATCCTAGTTTGATATGTTTGTCGTCTATCATCTGTCTGTAACACATAGATGTATGTTTTAAATGGTAAAATCTGCCAGAAATGTATCCAAACAAGCAAATAACCTTGCTTTGAAATGTGACTTTTCCATTAGTTTGAATCCATTGTTACACTTTAGCTCGTCTACACTTTAGCCCATCTGTTAGCTGGTTTACGACGTCTGAAATGTGTATAAGCAATGTGCGCCATCAAATCAATGTGCTGCTTGAATTCTTTGCTCGGCCGGAAGTTACCTCAGATGTGAAGTTAAGTGAATAAGTTAAAAAAAACTATATCCATATTAGCTGGCCTTTGGCGATTGGCATAGTGGCAGAGATGATATTAGATTGTTTATATTTTTGAGTCATGTAATTGATTTTATGCGTGCCTGTGGATGATTTCTACTTGGTGTACTTATTATTCTTTGAATGACTTGTTGTTTGTCGTATGCAGACCGATCGAGATTCCATTCGGAGACCGCGACCAGGTTGGTGACTACACGCTGATGATTGATGACATTGTGGAGTTTAACATTGCAACAGACAGGCGTGACAAGCTGCAGCGAGCGACCAACATTGTTCTGAGTGAACACACGTTCTTTGTCAGCAAAGAACAGCGGGAAAAGGTCGGTTCGGAATCAATCATTGTAACTGCAACAGCGTTATTGTGTCATGAGTCAATGATAAAGGTGTTATTATTTCTTTGTAACAAATTGTCTGCAAACACTAGTTCAGCCAGTATTTTTTGGAACTTTTAAATCTAGGCCTGAAACTGAACTGTTTACCAAGTAGCCTACCATTGATATAGCAGCAGTTAATTGTCTCAACAAGGCATCATGTTTTAACAATGATATTGGGTGTTACATTTTCTGTAACAGTTGACAGTTGACAGCTGGCTTTCGTTCACAAGTCATTAACGGTTAAAGGTCAAGGTGACCAAATAATCTCAAATTCTGTCTTGCTGTTTGTTTGCATGCTGTTTCCAGTCAGCATTAAGTTGGTCATTATAGTGCTCAGCTTCGTGGTGAATGATGGCCACTTAAAGGTTTCAGCCTAAGGCTGCATACAACCCCTCCAAACTCCCCTCCCAAACTCTTGTGTGCATTCATTTCACTAGCAAAGTAACCCGCGCATATGGCGGATACTTTGCTAGTGTTATAACAATGATATTTCGTGTTGGCCTAGGACAGGTCAGTGCTAGCACAGCACTTGGTCAGTGCCTTGGGGTCAAACTAGTGCACAGACTGTTGGAGCTGAGCCATGATTGGTGCATAGGGATACATAGTGTCGCTGAAAGAAGGCTACGGGTTCATTCGATGCACTGATCGTGATGCTCGTATGTTCTTTCACTACAGCGAGCTGCTTGACTTGGAACGCGAAGTCCGACTCCAGCAGGAAGTGGAATTCACAGTCGTCCAGGTACGGCAGTGCTTATTGTCATTACACTTCCCGAGATGTTACATTTTTGCATTATCCATTTATGGACACAGTATCTCTACTTTATCTAGTTTCTTATTAGTCACAGGCATCAATATGTTTATTATTCATTTAAACCCATGTTAAGTCGCTCACCATAATAGTGAAGAATCACAAGTCATTAAAGGTTAAAGGTCAAGGTCACCAAATAATCTCATATTCTGTCTTGCTGTTTGTTTGCATGCTGTTTCCAGTCAGCATTGATTGAATGTCTGCACTCAGGCTGAGACGTACTACGTTATTGACCTCATTCAAGTTCTGACTATCCACTTCTCTGCATGGACAGAATGTTTTCAGATCAGTGTATATTAAGAGCAATAACATTTTTAACGTGATGAACATTGACTGGCATTTATCACCTATTAGCTGTATATTCCTGTTTTTTCTGTGGACAGGTGCACTGAGTACCAGCTTAAGCTAGAATATAAACAGCTCCACCATATGATGAACTAGCTCTCTATCTGTCATCTTGCAGTGTAAACTGGTGTCTGGCTAAGGGCTAAGGAAACATATATTAATGTCATCCAGTGGACCATCTGGCTTTGGGAGGACTTTACGTTTTTTCAGTAGTTGTATCAGTTATTGCGGTAATTCCAGTTTGCCGGTGTGTTCAGGATCTGACAGCCGTTGGGCGCCTGGTTGCTATTCGTATCGTGTTCCTAGCAAAGGGTACAATAGTGAGTGAGCCGGAGAAGTTTGTGGGCAGCGTTGAGAAGGAGGCCGGAGTGACCCACTGCACACCATGTACGATGCTTTTACATTTGGCTCTTCTGCTTCTCCTTCTCTAACAATAACAATATTCATACTTCAGTACCAGACATTTGCCAGTCATTTAGTATGTCAAAAGGCAGTGTATGCAAACAGAAAAAAACATAATGTAGTTGAGGAACAGTAGTGACATTCTGCCAGTAGAAGTTCTGTTTCAGCAATTTCCACCAGTTCAGTTTTTTGTGGCCTAGTCTAGCTTGGAATAACTTTGGAAAGATTGGCTGTTTGAATAAATGTAGCAGAAAACTAGTATAGTTTCAGTCTATGGCAAATTGGTGGTGAGATGTAAATGTCACAAACTGAAATCAATATTCTTTGCTGCTGTTGAACTATGGTAGAAAATTCGGTGCTTCGTAGATTTGTCATCAGTTTAGTTTATCATCAGAAACACAACTCATTGTTTAGATGTTCTGCTTGTGTGATTATTACAACGTAAACAGTTTTTATTGTCTGTTTACATGATAATCGAATTTTCAGCATGCAGTGATTTTATTATTACGAGTAATTAGTTTGGTAATTTGTTGGCAGCTAAAGGTCTGGATCCCGAGAGTCCGGGGATTATCCTGTATGATGTCAACAACACGAAGCAGACGATCCTGTTCACAATGGCAGCCGTTGAGGGCAATGCACCAAAGCTCGGTGACAAGGTAGCTTGTTCGCAGTTGATTTGTTGTAAACTGCTGTATCATTGGTCGCTCATATAGCTGTTGGTTATTTCCAGTACCCAAAGACTACATGTTGTCTGTGACTGTAGGTTATAAGCTCTGTTCCAATATACTGAAGTCTTGTTCATGTTTATGCATAAAATGAAAATCTGTAATGCTCAAATAGATATAGCCTGACTGAAGGTTGTATACAGAGCAGTCGTGGGTCATTTGTTGACTTTTTATTTCCACACTGGAGATTCTTTCTGCTGATCCATTTGGCTGGAACTTTAAGCATCGTTTACTTTGCTACACAGTTGATTCATCTCTTGCCTCTAAATCTGTGGTCCAGTGTCTTGTTTACACTGGGCCTGTAGCAAATTGGTTTCAATTGTGACTTGGCAATTGCTGTGAATTGAGGTGGAGTTCCAGGTCTCTGAAAGTCGCAAGAACAACACGAAGAATGCCATCGGTGTCAAAGTGGTGAGCCGTGTGCCGGCGCCCGTTGGTAAAGACTACGGGTACGTGGCTGCGTCGAGGGACAGAACTGGACTGATAGAGGCTGTCAATCATGAGAGAATTGTTGGCTTCAAGCTTAAGTGAGTATAGTTAGTAATTGTCTTTTGATAAGAGTCACATCATATGTGTCTAAGTGACATAGTTTATTGCGTCTGTATTGTTTATGCGTATTCTATTATGTATTATAGTGTGTATAACGATATCTGAGAGGAAAAGTGAGCCAGTAATTAGAGAAAGTAGAGAGGAGATTGACAAGATATAGCAGATGCTGCTAAGGATGTGTGATTGGTAGAATTATGAATGATGTGGTGAAGTATTGTTGTCTTATTCGTTAAGCATTCAGTCATAAGCTGAAACTCGGCTTATACTTGGACTGGTGTCTTACTCTTTGTCTTTAGATAGATGACTCCTACACATTCCAAAGATTCTTAGGTTCCGTTTTGACTTGCACTTTTGATGGCCGATCCACTTGATCTCCAATTACCTTTGGGACTTGACCAGAGATGATCTCAATGGTCGTTTTTCCATTGCCACTTAGCGACTGATCATCTGTCTAATCTCCCATCAAGTTGATGACCGCTTATTGGACGATCAGGTCAGATAACTGACGATTAAATGTGGCGATCTGCAATTCGTTGCTTATTCGCACCAGTTCACGCATTAAAATGAAGTTCCAGTCATGGCGATCAATCGTTTCTAATCGATTTATACTGTGTATAGTGTTTCATCAGGAAATAAAAGTGGATAGATGCTCCCATATTGATAAAGACAGAATGTTTGTGATAGCAAACGATTCATTGCTATGACAACGTTTACTGGCTAGTGTTCACTTGCACTGCTTGCTGGGTAATTCTGCACAAGACTGCAAATCGAGGTCACTGTCAGCCAATCAGAGTGGCGTGTGAATCAACAAGTCACGCATCATGTAATTGGACATCAAAAATGTATAGAAAAACGAAACACAGTTGATCAGTTGCTCAATTTTGAACGTCAGATTGATCCGAGATCAGTAATTTGATTTGATTGGTGATGGAAAACCATACCTTAAAGTTGATTGGTAGAGTGAGGCAGCAAACACTACTGCTGCGTTGTTTGCTTTGAGCTGCATAGATGAGCCGGCCGGCTGCAGGAGATAAAGGTGACAAAAACTGGAGATGGTGTATTTTGTTGTATACAGCTGTCCGTCATCAGTTGGACATGATGCAGCATCTGTATGTGTTTCAGGGATGAGGAGACTGTTGAATTGAATGCTGGAGACGAGGTGGAATTTTCGCTGATTGACAGTTCGACGAAACCTGTTGCTGAGAGCATTCGCAAGCTAAAGACCGGGACGATTCTTTCACTGGTGAGATCCATTGCGATCATAACTGCACCGGACTTTTTTTTGTTTTGTGGTGTACTTTACTGGTCATGCTATTAATTGTTCATGTTGTTTCCTATTCAGCTCGTATACTTAGCTTTTATCAGGGTTCCCACACCTAGAAAGTCTTGGAAAATCACTACAGTCCTGGAAAAATATCCTTGAATATAACGCATTTTTATGCGCGAAACCAGCTACTGCTTTAGCGCTTCTTAGCCATCGCAATTCTGTCCGTCTGTCTGTTTGTCCGGCACACGGGTGGATCAGTCAAAAACGGTGCAAGCTAGGATCATCAAATCTCCATCTTCAGCTGCCTGGAGGACTCTAGTTTCAGGAA
>Ga0209367_1003868_pt1 | contig 20493 bp, 14 predicted proteins | sample WorMetLIZISLAND2_FD_187412 | JGI IMG/M metagenome (GOLD analysis project Ga0209367, IMG submission 187412) | Marine gutless worms symbiont microbial communities from Max Planck institute for Marine Microbiology, Germany - Olavius geniculatus... ...
AAAAACATTATCGAAAATATGTGGAAAGTCATAAAATTTCATGTGCAGAAGGAAATGTCAGCTATTAACTCTCGACAGGACCCTATCAAGTCTGCTCTAACAACCTGAAGCAAAGTTCATTAAACCTTCATTCGTCAGCTTTACGCGTCCATTCCGCGACGATTTCGTTCTGTTATTGTGCACAAAGGATTTATGAAAAAATTCTGAAACGTCAGGTAAGCGCTTTCGCTGAAATAATGTTGTTTACGATGTTTGAATTTAGCTGGCAAAAACGAATCGAGCGTTCGCGCCGCCGCCATTATGACACACTTTTAGCCACATGCTGTACACGTTTTTGCTTTACAGAGACTTTCTGTTGTTATGGTAAGCTTAGCAACAAACTTGAATGTGCTATGTGCTATAACGCAATTATTTATTATTTTAATAATTTAGTAATTATGCCTATTCGTATGCAATTCACTACACTAAGTCGAACGGCGCTTGCTTCACATATTAACGGTTGCTATGGGTGATGATTTTGCATAGCAACAAACTATCCAGCAAATACATTGATATGGAACCATTACCAAACCTTAGTTACCACATGTAGTAAGTTCAGTAGTTATAGTTTTGCGTAGCGTCCGTTGCTATGGACATCACAGTATTCAAATTTTGCCCATGTTGTTTAAATTCCGTTACCATGGCAACGAAGGTTAATTGTAATAGATTTTTTTTTAAATGGCATTCAACTGTCTGACTCTGAAAACATCCTGTTTGATACAAAGATCTTGAAGATATATCTTATAAAAGCTTCAGTTACGTTCTGTTGCTATGGCAACAAAAACTCCTTAGCAACAAAATTAGTGTGGCTATAATACAAATATTACGTGCCTTAATGTGCTCGCAATTTTGGCTGTGATAACCTATTCGTATGCTGTTGACAACAGTAAATCTAGCGATGTATGTTTCACATAGCAACGGTTGCTATGGCGATAATTTTGCATAGCAACAGCTTATCCAGCAGTCACATTGACATGAAACCTTTACCAAACATTAATTACCACATAAAGCAAGACCATTGGCTATAGTTATGCATAGCCTTTGTTGCTATGGACGCCACATTGTTTAAATTTTCTGTATGTTGTCTAAATTTCGCTATCGTGGCAACGAAGGTTGGACGCAATGAAATATAAAAAACGCCATTTAATTGTCTGACTTTTGAAACTTTTCAATTCATGCAACGATTTTGGAGATTATTATTATTATTATTTATTATTATGCACGGAAATTATTACCGTGGCATTTAGTCTAAGTAGACTTCAAGGACACGTAACATAATTACACTAAGAGTCGACATGTTCGGCAAACCGAAAACTAGAAGAACTAGAATGAGCGTCACTAGTACGATGTAGCCAACATGTCTTCAGGAACTTCAAGTGACGCTTAAAACTGGACAGTGACGACGATAACGTGACAAACGATGGTAAACTGTTCCATACACGGGCAGCAACAACCTGGAAAGCGCGATCCCCGATCGTGCTGCAACGAGTCACTGGAACAACGACCGCCGTTGATGAGCTGGAACGCAGACTCCGCCTCGTGGTGATGTCAGTTGCGCGGTTGATGCTGTCGGCGAGGTACACAGGTGCTGTGCCGTTGAGAGACCAGAAGACGAGACACGACAGCTTGAAGGTAACCCGTTCCTGTATCCGAAGCCAATGGAGTTCACGGAGTAATGGTGTCACGTGATCGAACTTCCGGGCAAGAAAAACAATCCGAGCAGCGGCGTGGAGGACGGACTGCAGCCGACAGAGTTGGCGAGCTGGTAGCCCCGCGAGCGTTGCGTTGCCATAGTCAACACGCGACAGAACAGGCGCTGTGACAAGCGATAATGGAGATATTTCGTATAAGAGCCTTGATATAGCATATTTTCTGTCAAATTCTCCAAAATCTGTTATCACGGTAACGCGATCGATGTTAGATAACAAAAATAATACTAGCATTTTTTCTGAGTGAAAGCAACTGGTTGACATTCAAAACTCCACTTAAAACCGACAGAATCCATGATAGGCTTCATGGGGTCAAATTGACCCCGGCTTTTCGACGGCATTATAAAATTGGGCTTCTCAGCGAAGGGTTAAATACATAACAAGGCTAGGCCAGCAAATTCCAACATAACGGCACTGACGACTGAGATATGACAGTGGCGATGCGCTGCGGATTTTGTACATTAGCAGTGCGAGCTTATAGTCGATTTGTGGGCGGATAGGTAGCCAGTGCAGCTGTTTCAATAGAGCTTAAGTGGACGACTTAATTTTCGCAGCTTGCAATACAATCCGAGCAAGTAAGTAAGTAAATAAATAAATTTGTATAGCGCATTATGTCGCCGAGAAACCTGCCGAATCGGGGGCGCAAAGGGATCCTAATGTGGCCTAGACACTATGTTAGTACATGAGTGTTTTGGAGTTAGCGATGAAAGCAGCATATAGAAGTATGCGATTGTTCAGAGGAAATGCACTGAAAATGGAGTGAGAGGATACAACAAAACTACGAGAACCAAAACATGCGCAGACACAAAAAAAACAGACATCAAGTTGCAGTCCGATAAACGCAATGTACGAGACAACAGAACAGTGAGCGTATGTAGATAGGCTGGTTGGTAGATAATAGTTTTGGATAAGTGATACAGACGATCGTGAACGGATGCGTTCATGCTTGATAAAGCTAAACAGCAATCGCAGTAGACGGTGACCGGCGACGTCTCTGATTGTCTCAGTTTGTTTTGTTTTATTTTGTTTTATTTTATCATACATTTTATCGTACATTTTATCGCACATTTGGGGTGATCGCCTTAAGACAGGTGACAGCATACAAGACAGTAGGGCCTAACAGTATTGGCCAGAGGCGACTAACCACAGACTGTCGTTGCCTACAGACACTGGCAGTACATAGACGCAATGCATGCCATTAGCTGCTGTAGCTGACACGCGCTGTCTGTGACCGCATCCGTGCATCATCTAACCTCCAGCTCTAGCTGCAGCGCAGTGCGCATCACGCATTCACGAACTTATATCGACTTGGACTGCCGCATTATAACGTACCGGAGTCCCCAGCCACGTTGCTGCATCACTTGCTTACAGCGGAATACGTGAAAACTTGACTTACTCGACTCGATGCCTTAGCATAATAGTTCTTCTCGCTGGTAGCCTATAGCTTCTACCAAAAGGCAGCCTATGCCCCTAACTTTCGTACAGTCGTGTAGTTTCATCAGATATAATGGATTCCTGTTATATCGACTTGGACCGGCGTGTAATCTCCGACGACCATCAGCGACGTCATGTGTCACGTGGTCACTGGACCGGAAGCGAAACACGATGACGTCATGACGTCAATACAGCACCGCTGACAAAAATCACAGATGGAGTCTACGCCGTAGGCCTATGATCACCAGCGTTGACATTACCACTGCTGCTGTTGCTGCTGCTGCTATAATTCTCTGATGAAGATGGAGCGCCGCGTAGCAATGCCGGCTACGAGTGCATCGAGCTTTTACGACCACACAGCCACGTCAGAAAGAGACGCCAGTTTCTACAATGCGACACTCAGCTACGGTGACTTGTTCTGGCTGTGGGACAACACGACAACAAGTCTAAAAGGGACGACCGCCGACGACGTAAGTTCGACGGTCTTGGTGGTGCTACTCAGCGTAGTTGCTTGCGTCACGAGCCTCGTCACTGTAAGCGGTAACTTAATCGTTGTTCTGTCCTTTGCGCTCGAGCGCTCAATCCGTCAACCATCCAATTACTTCATCGCCTCTTTGGCAGTCAGCGATTTCCTCATCGGCGCCGTCTCAATGCCGCTGCACACTTTTTTCCTTTTTTTCTTTTTTATAAACTTCGAACAGGTTCAAGACCTGTCTACATTCTGACGCATATCTCACGGTACTGCGGAATATTCGTATACTGACGTTGGTTTAACATTCTGTCACATATCTCACAATAAGAGCTACACTCAATGCCGTTGTACAGTGTTTACATTTTGACGGAGAAGACGTGGTTGTTTGGTGAGCTGTTGTGTGATCTCTGGCTGTCCCTAGACTACACCGCGTGTCTATGTTCCATCTACACGGTCTTCTGTATCACCGTTGACCGTTTCTGCTCCATACGATTGCCAGCCAAGTACCGAGCATGGAGAACCGAAGGAAAGGTAAATTGTCAACAGTTTTGTATTACGTAGTGTACGGTGTATACTTTTTGTTTTTTTGCTCTTACCTCGATCTTATTTGCACGAGCACTCGTTATTTTCAGGTTATTAAATAAAGCAACTGTAAAATGTTTTTTTGAGCTGGGTATGTCTTGCGAACTGTGTTTTAGTGATTTTTATGTACTTGCATTTCGAACAAATAAATATGACGATGATGACGATATTCGTCATATTAACATGAAATATAGCGAATAGATGTTTAGTTACACATAATACACCGTGTCTCAAAAAACAGTCACAATTGTTTTTTTGTCATAACTTCGTCAAACTTTTACCAACTTTAATAATTTTTGGTTCGAAGATGGCCAAGACAATAAAATTATGTAAGGTTTACTCATTTACCACCTCACCTAATTTATGTCAACGGACTACCGTGTGAAACACAGATGCTTCAAATTGTTGCATTACGCGGTGGTTATTTGTATCGGATTGCTTACCTTTGCATCACCAATTCAACAAAAGGTGCCGCGTGGTTTATTAATTTTGTGGTATTAAATATTTATGGTAAAAACGGCAGACAACAAAATAGATGACTGATGAGCTTAAAACACGTCTAATCGATAAGTGAATGCCGTTTGATCAGTCGTTTGTTGATCCCGCTATCAGCCAGTGGCATTGCATCTAAGCCATTGTATGTATGTGGGGCCCACTTTGGACATAAATTCTAGTGATTTGCAAACAATTTGTTACACAGACTTAGAATTCTGCTAAATAATGTGCATTGAGATTTATTTTGTGCTTAATCAAGTCGTTACAGCCTTTACTTGAAAAATAACTCAGGGTTATGCAAGAATTTGGAACATTCATGTTTCACACGGTAGTGCGTTGACATAAATTAGTTGAGGTGGAAAATGAGTGCACATTCCATGATTTCATCGTCTTGGCCATATTCATGCCAAAAATTGTCAAATTTAGTAAACATTTGACAAAGTTGTGGAAAAACAATTTTGACTGTTTCTTTTGAGACACGGTGTATGTGTTAGCAATGAAGTGTTAATAATGTTAATAACTGATCTTGATATGTTACTGAGGTTTTTATTTACTGCTAGTTCTTATGCTATAGTGTGAACTTCTGCGCTGCGTCTAGCGGTCCATTTAGTGAGGGTAATTGTTACTTTGAGGTTTTTTTGGGCACAGAATATTTGACTAACAGCCGGTCAAATAGTCTATGGGTTATATGTTGTTACGACGGACCACTGTCCAAATCTTTCTCTTTGAAGGCCTAGTAGTCTGCCGCTTAAGAAGTGCACAGTTATTGTATTAAATTATTAATAGTAGTGTGTGCCGAGTAATAAGACGAGTTTGTTCGTAGTCGTATATTACAGTTATATACACAGTAACATCACGACATCGTAAGCACTTCCGGCCTCCGATACGTCGCCAGTACGGTCGCAGTAGCAAAGAAACCCGATCTGCATTGTCGCTTACTCTTGTAGGTGCTATCTGCCAATCAATTTCTACGGCCGCCTCCGCTCAGGGTGTTGGCTTAGCTCGGACGTGCGTCGCCGTCGTGCAGTGTTTATGATAATCATAACTCCCCACATCACAACTTCTCATAACTTCACACACCCAACATATGACCGGTCAATTTTTTTGGTCAAATAGCCTATATGCTATATGACCAGTCAAATTTTGTCACCGGTCAAACGTGCCCGGTAACCACTGACCAGTCAAATATCCGGCCCTTACAGGACCGGATATTTGACCGGTCATGACCGGTCAAACGTCCGTATCTATAAGGACAAACGTTTACGAGCACCAGCGGCTAAGACCGTATCTCCGCGGCGGAACCGCGTGCTCGCCATACCGCCGCAGGGATAGCGGCAACCGAACAACTGAAGACCTCAGCCACGGATCCGCCAGTCGTTTTCTCAGCAACCGTTTAGCGTTTTAATCTGAAATTTTACAGATTTATTGCGTGAACCGTTCTACGGCTAAATGCCAAAAAAATTAATTCAATTGAAAAACATTGTTAGTCCACTGGGTTTGTATTCGGCGAATTTTGTGGCCATTACTTAGTTTTTGCGATAAAATCTGGACAGTTGGCCCACAGCCAGTTCTGTTCGCTGCGCGCTGTGAAGATGAATCCGGTGGGCAGTCGACGATTGCTTTAAAAGAACGATAATTTAGTGATAATTTATAAACAGAATAAATTACTGTTTGTCAAAGCGTCACTGTGACGTTATCAGTAGTAACGTGGTAACCGGTTTTTGAAAATTAAATAGCATTTTAGCTTAAACATTTTTAATGCTGAAAATCGGTAGGCGGTCATGTTCAGAAGCTTATAATTTTGTCGTTTTTCAACAGAATCATATTTCACTTGGCAGTTGGATGTAAAACGTTTTTATAATTAAATCTCTAAAATTTTAAATTAAAATTCCAGACAGTTGCTGAAAAACGGCGAAAAAACTACAAGGGCTACTTTTTTGCCGCACGCTGTATAGGTTTGTTCCGCTTTTCTACGTTGTCTGTTTTTTTATGAATATAAGCGGTTTAGTTTAAATAATCGATTTGCTGGTGTGTAATGCAGGTGCTGTGTGTGATTGCGATAACGTGGGCGGTGCCAGTAGCCGTTTTCTTCACGTCAATCATAGGCTGGCAGTACTTCGTCGGACACCGTTCAGTGGAGTCTGGCAAGTGCTACGTCCAGTACATGGAGGATGCACTGTTCAACTGCATCTTGCAGGTCGGCTACTTCTGGATCACTCTGACCGCAATGATCACCCTCTACACCGGCATCTACCAAGTCGCTCTCCAGCTCCATCGACGGTATGATCGATCGATTATCATCGTCCAGTAAACAATAAACACAAAAATATAGTACGTTGTAACCAATCTGCGTAATGTAGGCTACTCTTCGCGCATCGTTTGCCGATAGGCCCCTATCCGAAAACTATAGCTGCGCCATTGGATCCGATGACCACGAAAACTGTACCAGAACCAAACACAAAACAAGATACCATCGGTTGCAGTTCGTAATTTTCAACGCTGCGCGAAATTGGTTGTCAGTTTTAAGGCTAATATAAATATTAGGCTATAGGTGGCCTATTGATATAGCATAATTACCTTATGAAGATAGCGCGCGACGAGTAATGACTTTCAAAGTGTTTATCTTGCACGACTCATTAATGCTTCGGGTTTATACGCTTTCTGTTTTCGATTCGCACGGAGCAGACAGAAGGACGGACGAGCGAAACTTGTAACGCGGCATATCAAGACGGCGGCATAAAAATCAACTAACACAGGATTGCACCTTCTGGCTGTTTTCGATTGGTTATGCTTTTGTATGCTCTATTGTATTTTCACCCGGCGCGCGCAACAGTTTGCTCAAACTTTTTCGTAACTAAATGCTAACTTTATTAAATATACACAAGGGACTTTGCAGATTTGTCATCAGCACTACAATAGCTGTAATTAACGATGAGTGTTGCTGTATTCACTGGTTGCTGCAGGTCGCAGGAGAAGCGCCAGCAGAACTTGTCGTGTCTAGCGACGATGGCGCAGCAGTGTGCGGTGGCTGGTCACATCGTCGGCATGGTTCAAGAGCGATCCAACGCTGCCGCCAGCGTCCCCGCGGCAGACCAAGAGTATTACTGTACGGCGGCCGCCGCGGAGCATCCTGTTCCCACTGTAGAAGCAGCCGGGTCCCAGCCGAAACTCGTTCATACTCAAAACACCGCAGACAGTCGATGTGTTCAAGTTCCAGTCGAGTCAGCACAAACTGTGGGTTGCGTGAACTATGACGACCGGCCACAGTCTTCGCTCGTCGACATTCGATCTCGATGTCCAGAATTCCTCGGCAGCCGTCAGTCGAACGCCGACTTTAAGCACGCTGCTGTGATCGTTTCAGACTTGCCACGTGACACCGTGGATGAAGCACGTGACCAAAGATGCCACCCAATCAGCGACGAAAACCCTGACGCAGCAGCAGCAGGAGCTATCATCGGCGGCTGCACGAATATTGCGACTGTACCAACAACTTTTCCAGTTCTTCAGCAGATAACCTCTTTGTCTACTGGCCAGATAAATTCCGCAACCAGCCCCAACATTAGTTTAAAGCTAAACCCGAGTTTGCTAAACGATGACAAACTTTTCTCTGTCAAAACAGCCACTGTGTCCGGTCAGCTTTCAACCCCGGGTTGGGGCGCGGACGTCGATCTGCTGAGTGACTCTGACTCTGAAAGCTATTCAGACGTTTGGGTTCCACGTACGCAGCCAGCTGCAGACGCGATGTCTGGAATCTGGATCACCTGCGGACAGGCACTTTGCGGACATTCAACTGTGCGTCGAGAATGCAAGTTGCGTGCCGAGTGGTGGCAGAGCCCTGACCCAGTGTTTCGACGACGCGTGCCACCGCGTTGTCTGTATCCCATGAAGTGGCGTCGAGCGGAGGCGCTGGAATTGGGCAACGGCAGATCGTTTGAGATGGTGCACTGCATGCAAATGACGGCGCGAGACAGACGCCGAGCGTGCTGGCGAACCGCAACTGTTAATGACAGACTTCAACACATTGACTGCAGCCAGTTTGCTTCCGTGCTGTCACACTACGCCTCTCCACGTCAGAGATCTTTTCCACCGACGTCTATGCATCATCATTTATCAAATGACAGACAAGGAACTCCAACAGTACACGTGGACGGACGCCTCACCAGAGCTGACGTCAGCGTTGACAAAATTGAATGCCAACAGCAGCGGACGAAAGACAACAGTGAACAGCCACTTCAAGTGCCGTCAGTATCTGCCACTCTCGTGTCCAGTCTGCTTGATAGGTTGTCGGCATTTCGACACGGTCGATCTAGCCTGCACGACGAGCGACACAAGCAGCAGAAGCTCATTGAGAACCGCGCTCGTAAGGCACTTCGCACCATTGACATCTCGCTATACCTTTCTTTGAGTAACATTATAGGCATGTTTCAATTAGTCTTTCTATCAAAAAAAATCATCAGTATCTGCACGGCACTTCGCACCATCAGCATCATACTCGGTGCATTTATCATCTGTTGGACGCCGTGGCATGTTCTGTCGCTAATCATCGGCTTCTGTGGTGACAACGTTTGCGTCTCCAATCTGCTGTACGACATTTCCTATTGGCTGTGCTACCTCAACAGTCCCATGAACCCTTTCTGCTATGCTCTCGCCAACCACCAGTTCAAGAAGACTTTCCTGCGAATTCTCAGACTCGACTGGCATCGAAACTGACCACCAAAAAACATTGTTCAAAGAAAACCGTTGCACGGTGAAATGCATTGCAATACGTAATCGTCGTAGCAAAGGGAACACACTTTTGATAATTTGTATAATAAATTGGTTTGTCAATTATTTTTGACAAATAGGCCTACACGATATCACTACGCTGTTCACCGTCATTATCATTATATTTTCCGTGGAAGATTTGCTGTCCATTTGTGTAATGAGTAGAAGTCGTTAAACTTTTTAAAAAGTTGTATATAAAATTCGGCAAAAGCTCTAAAATAAACTAAAGTAAAAATGTGGTATAAATATTGTGTCACTGAATGGCAATTAAAATCGACGTAAATGACGAAACTGGAATAATTACATTCTATATGCATTCAGGCAATGTCTTTTAAAAACTTAAAACTGGACTGTTTATTCACAGTTTCACGCAGCCTTGCTTTGTCCGCAAACACTTGGTTTATAATACATAATATCGCCATTTCGCTCAGTGTTTGTTAAGTGTCCTATCATTTACTTGCAACATGAAAACGTCTAACAAGGAATTTGAGCAAAGCTCATGAAACGTGCGTCAACCTTAGTAATTCCTGTTCGCAGATTGTCTTGGTCTATCTTTAACCATTTCAACGCAATTCACTCTTGAAGTGTTCACCGCAGCAGAAAATCGCAAAAAAACTAAAACCCCTTATTTTTTGGTGAGGGGTTCAAAGTAATTTAAGATGATCGATGTTATTGCCGCTAAAAAGCTCGTAACCAGTGTTTGTTATGATAAGCAGCATGTTCATGACCTGCAACTGTTTTCACGTTAGACGCGCCATTATCGGTAAAATAACCACTTTATAGACAGCTGCCTCTCTTTGATGCTCACGTGCACAGGCCTCCTTGAACTAGGAAGTCGAGACGTAAACTACTAAGATCTAGGTTTGATGCTCAAAATTTCATATGCTGGTTGTTTTGGTCTATCTTCAGCTATTTCGGCGCAGTTCGCTTTTAACATGTGTGTCGCAACGCGAAATCGTGAAACATTTACTAAAAACCCCTTATTTCGGGGGTTCATGGTCGTTCAAAATCATGGTGATATTTCTAAAAAGCTTGTCGTTAGTGCCCATAATAAGCAGCATGTCTGTGCCTAACTACAACCGTTTTCACGCTGGCCGAGCCAACAGTCATAAAATAAGGACTTTTAGGGGAGGGGTACCCCATTTATGTTTTCGTTTGAGGAGAACCTCCTCACCCAGGGGCACAAAGTTTTGTCACGAAAAAAAGTCCTTGGGGCAGCCCACAGTGCAGATTTTGTGATCCTAACTTGCACCGTTTTGATAAAGTTCAAGGGTGTGCCGGACGGACGGGCAGGCAGACAGATACCTCGACGATGGCTAAGACACACGAGACATTATATGCTGTCGCGCGTAATAATTAATTCGCGCAATTATGATAATATTAGTAATATTACACACTATTGATATAATTAGGCCTATAATAATAACATCTGCGGATCTGTCAGCCGCTAAAACTTTTCAGCCACTCAATTTGAAAATCGTTGCCTCTGCCATAAAAAAATTCTTGAATGTGGTGAGTGGTCGATCAATTTCACTTGCTGGAGACCCGCGAGATGCGCTATAACGCCGTCTTGATCAGCGAAACATTTGTTGATCCCGACGAAGCACTGTGCGTAATAGAGTCGCACCAGATTTAGTTTTCGACTTTTGCTTTAACCTTCTGCATCTTTACTACTAGGGGTACGGACGGGACGCGGGCATGTGTTGGCACGAGATCAGGAGCCCGGGCCGATAAATTCCCGTGGCGCGAGGAAGAGCTGTGAAGAATGTTGAGTGGGCAGAGATGCTCGATGTCTACGGTTGAGTGGACGGATGCGGATAGAGGCGGGCGACGGATTCATCGACAGACAGAGCACGCGCGCGTCGTATTTCTCATCTCATCACGCGGCGACAATATACACGCACGCGCGGTCAACGATGACAGCGACGATTAGCAGCCAACGAGCTGGCTGCTAAACGAGCACGCCGACTCACTGTGCCACACTTTGGCACTGCTATTTAGTCTCCCCGCCGTAGAGACAGCAGCACTGTTTTCAGCCATGTTGCTAACTTTTTTCTCTCAGCATGTACTTTGACAACTTTTAAAATTTACTTAAACTACACTCAGCTCGCACTCAATTGATTTCATAATTGCAGGTGCAGTCGTGTGTGATAAAGCAAACGACGGCGTAGTCTGTGCCATTTGAAAGCGGAATAGGTGTGTTAAATTACTGTCTGGTGTGGGATGAGTTCATACTGCGTACTTACTTACCCATTGCACCAGTGGAATAATTTTATACTTGCAGTTTTCTGCCTTGCTTCGTTCAGATGCTGATCCAGGTCCCTATCCCTTAAACTTCAAAAGTCTAAATTTTAGTTTTTCCCCGTTTTACATTTCTTGTGCAATTTACAATACAAATAAAATTTTGTTTCATATTGTAATCGAGATTTAGTTTTAACGCCATCTTATTCAATTTTAGTTTTTTCCCGTTTTCATTTGTTCTGCAATTTACAATACAAATAAAATTTCGTTTTATATTTTAATCGAGATTTAGTTTTCACGCCACCTTATTCAATCAACAAAAACGATGTCAAACAAAAAATAGGATATTCTACTTGGATCTTAAAATTTGTGCTAAAAATTTCATACGCAAGTTGTCTTGGTCTATCTCCAGCCATTTCGTCGCAATTCAGCGTTAAAATGTGCGCTGCATCCAAAAATTGCGAAAAATTCACTATAAACCTCTTTTTGAGAAGTTCAAGGTCGTTCAAGGTCATCGATGTTGATACCTCCAAAACGCCTGTTACTAGTGCTTGTTATGATAAGCAGCACGTCTGCAACCGTTTGCACATTATTCGAGCCAATAGCGGCAAAATGACGTCTTTTTAGGGGGGGTAACCCTCTTTGACGCCCTCGTTCCCTGCACCCAGTGGCACTAAATTTTGTCGCGATAAACTAGAGACCTTGGGGCAGCCCACAGTGAAGATATCGTGATCCTAGCTTGCACCATTTTGATGCAGCTCACGAGAGTGACAGACAGACAGACGGACCGACATCCAGACGATGGCTAAGGCTCGCGAAGCATTATGCTTTCGCGCGTAATAAAATCACTTTTGTCACACTGTCTCATATATCGAATTTACGAAAAAGCTTTACAGTTCCTGAAACTAGAGTTTTCCAGGCAGCCGACGGTGAAGATTTAGTGATCCTACTCCTACTCCTAGCTTGCACCGTTTTTGTGATGGGAACTATGGTACTGGATGAACAAAGTACTCACACATTCTATATTTTTAGAAATATGACCGAAAACCACTAAAAACGCCTATCTGACTTATCACTCATTACCCGCAAGAGACTGAATATGGCCCACTGCCGAAGTCATCACGTGACCTCCTTTTAGCCAATAACTGCACACGCTGCACGTGGCAGTCTAACTCATACATTAAAAGCTTATTCCCACTATAGAAAATATAAATTTTATGTGAAGACTTCCTTAACATTTGACTGATCTACCCGTGTGACGGACGGACAGACAGAGACGGACAGACGGATGAACAGACACACAGACGGACTGAATTGCGAAAAATGCTGAAACGCGATAGCGTGGCAATGGGACAGATACCTCGATCCACAGAACGTATTTCAAGTTTAAACCTAAAATGAAGTTAAAAGCTAAAAATTTAAAAACTTAGACTTACATCCCTAGTGTCGCAGCAATGCTCGGAGACAAGCTACTAACTATAAAGCATCTTGCGGGCGGCGTGATGATAGCGGCAGAACCAGGATAGATCTCAGCGCTGGATACCCAGTGTACGCTGATCAGCCGACGCAATGCGATTATCGCCTTGAGTCGCTCGCACGGCGCCGCGTCAATTTGTCTCCAAATTACCTACCAACCAACGCCGATTACGTGCCACCGTCTAGCTAAAGATGGATACGTTTTGTTCAAAAATTTCATGGTGCAAGTAATATTTCGTAAAAATGCGGGTATATTTACGGATATGTGCAAGTACTGCTTACGGTCAAGTACTGCTTACTGCACAGTTTGTAAAGTAAAACATTTTTCTCATTTGTTTCACGTGCGTTCTGAAGCTGCGTGGTTTTAAATACACACATTTTATGTACGTGTCTCCAAAAAACCTCCCCTACATTTTTAACTGTAACTTTAAAACCAATTATCAGATTTTGATAATTTTTATACGAATGTTTCTGACACAACATAACAAATGACTATTTAGTTCCCCATTTCATTTAAAGTTTGTTTCTGCACTACCTAGGAAAATTAGATCAAGCGATATATGTGTTGAAATAAACAGAAAAACTGAAAAAACATCCCCGACATTATTGATCGTAACTTGAAAAAAGGATAGCAGAAATATTTCTGACACAAACGGCTATTGTCTTAGTTTCCACCTCACCCAACCTCTGCTTTTGCATTACCTGGATAAATCAGACCAAGCATAATAAGTGTTAAAATGAATGGAAAAAACGTCGATAAATTCCATCTATCCTAATCTGTGGGCCTCAACAGCCAGTCTATTACAAAGTTTGACTGTCATGCAGCAGTGTGTCTACCAGATAAAGTTTAGGAATGTTTGTAAAGTCAAGAAGGGACCGGTACAGCCTGGATTGCTCTGGAGCAGAACTTAATCGATACTGCTGTCAATGAATGGAGAAAGCATTTTCTTGCCTGTGTTCGCATAGTGGGCCAACACTTCAAGCAATTTTACTGCAGGCAGTAAAAAATAAACAAGTTGATGAAATGTCAGCCAAAGTGTCAGAAATGTGAACAAAATGTGAAATGTGAAAACGTGAAATTTATGAAACTTTCAAAGATGAAACGTTTACCGCTCATCTCTACGTATAAGTGTGGGGTAGTTTTCTCAGTGAACGAAAGAACGCGTTGTCTATGACCGGAACATGACGTCACAGCCTGACTGGTCAGTACTGCCCAGCAGTTACACCCGGTTACTGACCAGACTGGACCCCCTTTACCGCTAAACCCCCTGTACATCACCCTTCCCCTGTTTCAAGACCCTTTCTTTGTGCCGGCAGTCTTGATTTGAATTAAAAGCATGTTACCGCAACCCCCCTCCCCGCCCCGACGCCGTTGCGAGTTTGATTTCCAGCGATGTTGTTGATTACTGTCAATCTGTTCCTTGTGTGGTCAACTCAGCCGTTAACTTTTGACGTCGACATTAACTCCTCTTTGCTACGTTAGTAACGCAGCGCGCGAGGACTAAAAATCAGTACTAGCTGTACACACACAAAAGAAGGCTTATGACCAACCACTCCGTTTTTCGCGAGCAGCGATTTCACTTCGAATGTTATCGGGAAAAAACCCGCAATGTTGATTTCTTTCAATTGAACTCTGGACTACGTAATCTTGCGTCTTTTATGTATTTTTACGCGTAACAGAAGCTACTGCTACGCGTCTTAGCCATCGCAATTCTGTCGGTTTGTCTGTCACACGGGAGGATCAGTGAAAACGGTGCAAGCTAGGATCACCAAATTTTTACCGTCGGCTGCCTAAAAGACTCTACTTATAGGATCCGTAAAGCTTTTCCGTAAATTCGAAAGGAATCACCCCGAGCGAGGGCGCTAAATAGCAGAAGGGTAGGGAAAATTTGCGACGTCCAGAAGATACGGCGTTGGCAGAGCGAGACATGTCACGCCGGCTGACGAGTACAAGTAAAACATTGTAGATAACTGGAGCTTTTGTTAGGATCGGTGAGCTTAGCTTTTGTCTTACTGGGCTTTCAAATATGCACCGCTGTTGCGCGTTTCCCTTTGCGCTAGCTGGGCTTTTCCTGTTACTTGCTGCTGCGACGTGCTGTTGCTTTAAAATAACAAGTCAAAGCAATAACAAGTCAAGACACGTTTCAGCAAGATACATGCAAACTGAGATTTTCGATCAATTATCTATCGTGTCAAAAAAAAACGTGAAATAGAAGCGCGATAGCAGATCAATTTCTATTCTGTTTTTAAAGCAGACATATTGCAGCACGCTTTCCAGCAGAGGGGATTTGTCGTGGGTAGACTTGTCGGCTAGTCTAGCAGTTAGCGTCTGTAATGGACGAGCTACGAAGACAGCAGGTGTTTGTCACATTAAATGTTGCATCGCCGACAGCAGCCGGTCTCGCTAAAACGGTTTATGTCCATCCGTGTGTCGGTCGTCACGGCCAGACAGCGTCCATGCATAACTGCATCTCTAGCACACTAGACACAAGTCGCAATTCGTACGTCGTTCGTTTTTTGTTTCAAGATAATTCGTTTTAGCCTACAGTTATTGTTACGACTTTTAGTTTGCACAACGAATTTTTCTTATTTCTCTTGGTTGATGTGTTTTGTCTGTTTTGTCATTTATTTCGTAGATCTATGTTTGTATTTATCTAGGCTAAAAAGTCGCCAAATGCACGACTGCCAACGTTATGGTTATTAAACGGATCACGAACAGTTTGTCTACATTGTGCAATAATTCAGACTGTCAATAAGTTTTATGAAAGAAAATAGGCCACAGAAAATGTCGAGCTATTTGATTTCGATTTGGACGTTGTGTTGCCGGATGCAGGTTTTTGAGACGGCGGCGTATTTTGTTGACGACAGCGTGATGACGTCACACAATGACGTCATGGCTTAAAAGCCTACGTACGTGGGCAAGAACGAAGTCCATGTCGACAATACCGTCGCGTAGGGCGAACCGAATGGCGTACATGCGACACTACACGCCATCCGGATCCCGCTACGTGACTTTTTTATCTACGTCGAGACTTAGTGTCGTATGCACGCCATCCTGTTCTCTCTACGCAACGTTGCGCAAACCGGATAGCGTGCATATGACACTACGCCTGCACGCCATTCGGACGCTTTTGTCGACGTCGAAACGTGCCGTACGCACGCAATCCTGTTTTTTCTACTCCACGTTACTGCCGACGTCAAGGCGTAGTGTCGTTTGCAACGTTGAGCAAACCGGATATCGTGCACATGGCACTACGCCTCGACGTTGACAGGACCGTTGCGTATGGAAAACCAAATGGCTTGCATACGACATTACGCCGTTGCGTAGCGGGAACCGCATGGCGTGCATACGACGTACGCCTGTACGCCATTTGGTTCCCTCTACGCGACGGTCCTGTCGACGTTAAAGCGTAATGTCGTATGCAGGCACAACATCCGGTTTCCGCTAAGCAATGGTTTTGTTGACATAGTGACTTCCCGAAACCGAATTGCGTCAATACGTCATTACCCTTTGAAGTCGAACGCACTCTCAACCTTCTGAAACCGGATGGCATTTATACGTCACTAGGCCGGAACGTCCATATGACGCTATGCATCAACGTCGGAAAGACGCTTAACTTTTTTAAACCGGCTGGAGTCATAACGACCCTAGTCTCGACGCCGACAAGGTCGTCGCGTAGGGCGAACCGGATGGCACGCATGCGAGACTACGCCTGCACGCGGTCCGGATCCCGCTACATTACGTTCCTGTTGACGTCCAGACGTAGTGTCGTATGCCCGCCATCCGGTTTCCCATACACAACGTTGCGAGAACCAGATGGCGTGCTTACAACACTGCACACGAAACTTTATTCACCATAAACATGGTAGAAATAAATGATGGCTAAATGCAAATAATAAAAAAACACAACTTAAGTAAACTTAACTAACAAAATAATCAAGTCCATGCATGGCGTACAGAACACAACATACTGTCATAGTTGTCAAAGCTGGTTAAAAATTTGTGTCCGCTTATCTATTATATCAGATAGTGAATCAAAATTAAAATAACACTGGCACTTTTAATTACGGCTTTCGACCTAATATTAAACATTTTAACAAAACAGCTGTTGACAACAAACTGCAACGAAGCGATAAGTGACAAGTACAGCAAACTATTTACTCGAACTATTTAAAAAGAAGCGTCTTTCTGTGGGCAGACGCTTCTTTTTAAATAGTTCGAGCACAACTTCCTCACTAGCAATCCTGCCAACTTTTCCAAATATAGGATTAAAACTGCGATACACAGCTTGTTTAAAATGCGTAAAAGAACAAGAATAAACACTTGACGATAATATAAACCCCAAATACCTAATTTCGTCACGCCATTCCAGCTTGGCTTTATCGACATTCATGATGTTATTACATTTACCCTTATAACAAGGTTCAACACGCAAGCACGAGGATTTCTTAGTGTTAATAACCATATTCATCCACCTTAATTCTGTTTCACAAACGGACAAAAAAATTTTAAGTGCCGAGAGAGAAAGGGCTAACAGAACAATATCATCAGCGTAGAGTAGCATACACGTCTAATATAGCAGCCCAATACGCTGGCCTTTATTTTATCAACAACACTGTCAATGAACACAGCAAAAAGATAAGCGGAGAAAACCCCGCCTTGTCTTATTCCACATCTTAGTTTAACAAACTCAAAAAATAAGATTCCCACTTAACACATGTAACGCCCAAATCAAACTAAGTTTCTAATAGCTTTAATAGGAGTACTGGGATATTTCTACGCATAAGTTGAATAAAAAGTGCATGATGATCCACTTTGTCAATGGCTTTGGAAAGATCTATAGAACATGTTAACTGTACTACCGTATTTAACATAATAGTCAACAACCGATCTCAAAGTATACAGCGTAAACGAACAACCTAAATTACGCTTAAAACCAAATTGTTTATCGCTTGTGATAAAATAATAGGCAAACCTATCTGAAATACAGTGCTCGAAGACTCGAGGAGGAGAAGGCCAACGTGGTTTACAGATTCACCAGACACATTTTACCTGCAATATCATGCACAGTGCACACAAAACACCCATGTGACACTGATCTACAACGACATACAAGTTGAAGTTACGATGCCACTACAGACGATGGTAAAAAGCGGAACGGCGAATGTGCGGATCAACGGATGTCGCAACAGGATTAGGGCTAGAGTTAGGAACAGGGTTAAAATTTGGGTTAGGATTACGATTAAGGATAGTGTTTAAGGCAGTGATTTTCAACCGAAGTTCCGGGGAACTCAGGGTTCCGCGAGCATCTGTCGAGGGTTCCGCGGCTTGTCAGTAAAAAAATAACCAGAAAAGCACTTGGAGAGCGCAGATTTCCGCCAAGCATATTGATTCGACACAACACTGTAGTGCCCCATTTAAGGCAATGTTAACGGTGTTGACAAATAGATAGAAGCGTCCGAGTGGCGTGCTGACTTAGTGTTTTATGCACGCTATCCGGTTTGCACAACGTTGCGTAGAGAGAACCGTATAAAGTGCATACGACACTACGTCTGGGCGTCGACAGCAACGTAACGTAGCGGGATCTGGCTGGCGTGCAATGAAGCGTAGTGTCATATGGACGTTCCGGCCTAGTAACGTATAAACGCCATCCGGTTTCGGTGAGTTAAGCGTGCGTTCGACTTCGAAGCGAACTGTGGTATTGACGACATCCGGTTTCGGGAAGTCAGAAGAGTAGTGTCTTATAAACACCATGCGATTTCATGAATTTCGCCTGGTATAAACGCCATCCGGTTTCTAAAAGTTTTGCGTCCGTCGGACGTAGAAACGTAGTTTCGTATGGACGCCATCTGCTTTCGGGATTTTGAGCGTCCTTTCCACGTCGAGGCGGAGTACACGCGATTCTGTTACAACTTCGCGAAGTTGCGCGAACCTAATGGCGTACATTCGTCACTACGCCTCGATGTCAGCAAAACCGTCGCGTAGCGCAAACCAGATGTCGTACAGGCATATGTATATATATGTATATGTATATGTATATGTCGTATGCACGCCATGCGTTTCCCAATACGCGACGGTCGTCAAAGTGTCGTGTCAAGCCATTTGTTTTTCCCATACGCTACGGTCCTGTCGACGTCGAGGCGTTGTGCCGGATGCACGCTATCCGGTTTGCGCAACGTAGCGTAAAGCGAACCATATAAAGTGCATACGACAATACGTCTGAACGTCGACATGAACATAACGTAGCGCGATCCGGATGTCGTTCAAACGCATGCGTTCCATTCTGCGACGTGACGGCTCTGACGGCGTCGAGGCGTATTGTCGTATGCACGTTTTTCGGTTGTAAACATCGACAGGACGTCGACAGGACCGTTTCGTATGAGAAAACCAAATGGCTTGTACACGACACTACGTTTTGACGACCGTCGTGTAGCGGGAAACATGGCGTGCATACGACATACGTCTGTACGCCATTCGGTTCCCGCTACGCGTGACGTTCCTGTCTACGTCCAGACCTAGTGTCGTATGCACGCGTTACTGTTCTGCTTGACTTTTTGAAACCGGATGGCGTGTATACCAAGCAAAATTCGTAAACTGAATGGCATCCATAAGACACGACACGTGACGAACTGTTGCGTGGAAATCCCGACCGTGTGCTGTCAGCGGAAATTCCGTCTTCAGTGTTATACGACGACTCTTTCTTCCTCGTCTAGGTGAACATTTTTTCTTTAGTTGCCCATCCTGTTCATTTCTTTTACGATGGATCTTTACCTTGATATATCTACTTTCTTTTAATCTATTCGCTAATTCTGTTGATCACTTAATTATCTCGTAAATACCTTTCTAAAACACTTTCTCTCCCAACTTTGATAATCGTTGCAGCAAAAGTTGCTGCTGTTTGCGCGTGGGCTTAACGTCATAGCTTAAACCTATGATGACCAATCACAGTCGAGAAGGCCTCACAAAACAATACAGGGTGTTCAAAAACGGGAACCCTGTTTTAACTTTGCGTCAAGTTCCGTAAATGTGCACTGATCTTAAGCACTTTTGTACTGCTACATCAAAAAATCCATAGCGCATAAAAGCAAAATTATGCCCACCCCCTCACCATTATTATGCTGCTCATCATAACAAGCACTTGTAATAGGCTTTCAAAACTTATTAACATCGACGATCTTGAAGGAACTTCAACCCCCAAAACGAGGTTTTAGTGAATTTTTCACAGTTTTTGGATGCAGCGCACATTTTAACACTGGCTAGAGATAGACCAAGATAACCTG
>Ga0209367_1003869_pt1 | contig 20491 bp, 10 predicted proteins | sample WorMetLIZISLAND2_FD_187412 | JGI IMG/M metagenome (GOLD analysis project Ga0209367, IMG submission 187412) | Marine gutless worms symbiont microbial communities from Max Planck institute for Marine Microbiology, Germany - Olavius geniculatus... ...
CAACTACCCCCACTCACATGACTACACTGCCAGTCAGGTCACATTGCCCTGACCAAGCAAGTACTGTGGGGCTCATCAAAAGATTTACGGTCCCCTCAGCTAGTCACCCGGCAGGCGACCCAACCTGTTCAGCAGACAAGCCGCAGGAGCAGCGCGACCAAACCACCCTGCCACGTCCCAGAGCCAAACGGAGCAAAGGAGAGACCAAGCAGGGTTTCCAAGCCTGACAGGAAAACCGTAGTCCCGAACTACAGTGCATTCGGTATCTACGGGAAATCCCCGTCTGACTCATCACCCTTGCATGGGACCAAGAGTCCCTCCAATGCTCCACCCAACCCAAGACATGACAAGCACAGCGAAGCCACACAGCACACACAACCAGACCACAGACCAGGCAGGCACCAACCAAGCAATCAGCCGTGGGTATCTGTAAGATCCCAATGAGCCCCATCAAGGCATGATCTCAAATCAGCACCCTTAGCTGGCTGAGAGATCAACCTTCCTTGAACTGCAACTGTTCCACGGTATAACCTCAAACCAGCACCTTTAGCTGTCTGAGGTGTCAACCTTCTTATGCTACTTCATAGAAGTAGCTACTGGGTACTGTTGGTCCACGGTGCCTTATTCTGTATTATTCGGCACAACCCTTCAGAGTTGCCTCATAAAGGGCTTCCTCCATCGGCCAGCCGGAGGACGCGCCCCTATACGCCGTAGTACCACCAGCGCGGGGACTAGTTTCATATTAAAGAGTAATAATAATGCCCCTTGGGCCGTCTTTACGGACTACCGAAATCATTATATGATTTTTAAATATCGTTTTGGTGTTTTTAATCGGCTGCTGCTCGTAATTTTCTGTTTTGTATAATATGTGGTCAATCGTCAGTTCTAGTGATGCAAATAAAACCAAAAACTCAAGATCAAGTACATAATCAAAAACAGTTACACGAGACCGTATCTTTCAGTTGATTTTTTTGGAATAGAGCCGTATAGCGCTCGCATGGTTATTATGTGACAGCCTGAAACTTAGCTTCAGCCACAGCGCAGCAATGTACTCAATTTCTATCTCAAGACCAGCTACAGACTGGCAGCTTCCAAGACTGATAGTATTAGACCGAGACGGCAGTTTTCGGTCTCATTGGGGATTGAGGAATGGAATCGTAATGATATAAGGTAAATCGCACTGCGCTGTGCTGCAGTGCAGAGACAGTAGCATGACGACCGTTGACGAAATCGCGACTCGCCGAGACAGCGTCAAGACAGCGTCCCTCCGGGTAAATACACGCCGTCACGTCTAATAACGAATATTGGAAAATAATCATTTTGTCTCAGTGTTGGCAATACGAAAATCGGCAACGTTTTGTTTTTTTCGCTTCGTTGATATTCTGCGGGGGTCTGATCCCAGTTTAGTAGGCCTATGGTGTGTGTAGCCACTGGCGTAGCCATAGGGGGAAGGGAGCCTGCAATGGGGGCAAGTGCACCCCTAAAAGTCTACTCAGTTACTCGAAATAGTGGCAAAATGCACCAAAGCACGTCATTTTCACGAAAAAATACGAAAATTTTTGGCGGAGGGGCACAGCACCCTCCTCAGGCCCCTTCCCCGTGGGGAGGAGACACCCCTCCCCGTACTCCACCCCTCAAGTGCCCCCACTACAACTACATCCTGGCTACGCCACTGTGTGCAGCCTACTGAACTTTATTCAGATTCGTTGCTTTAAAACGTTCTTCGCAATGTCGCTCATTTTCGCCTGTTCAATGAACCGATTAGCCAGTCAGAATTGCAGTTGATTTAGTAAAAACTACGTACAATGTCGATAACATAATATGCAATGCATGCAGGTTTTGATGATGCTTCGATTTTTCGAAGAGCCGTTGGCAGAAAGTCCGAAAGCAAAGGAAATGCACAAAACTGCCACATGTTCTAAAGTTTTTTTTTTAAATTTTCTGTTTCGGCTGAGTGAATAGGATTGCTGTCAGTAATTTTTTGTGTATACACATTGGCCGCTATTTGTAGTATTGTACCTTTCCCGCCTCGGTGTATTTGAACAACACTTGCTTAATCAAACTGCATACCTGTACGCTGATCGAAACACATTTGGATTTCATCAAACTGTACTGACGAACCCACCACTCACTCAGTGTAACATGCAGTGTACTTAGTAATGGTGCTATCGCTACCAAGCATCGGTACCCTAAATCAGCATCAGCGCCCGGGCGGCCCAGATCAAGTTATTGGAGCCCATAATCATTAATACGCATACATAGCCTATTGTGTATGTAATGTTAACTGGGCGCAGCGGCCGAGATAAATGTCCATGTCATATACAGTAGCGTCGGTGCATGGATTTAGTCTGTGCGCGCTTGCGCCTGTAACAAGTGCCATACGGCGCTGCCTGCCAATATCCAGGCATCACTTAAGACCTGTCACCACCGGCTGTAGATCATCATGCCAGTCGTCCAGCTGCTGCAGCAAGTCGATATTGCGCCTGATAAGACCGTTCCTTGCGCCACGGCGGCCGGCTAGATAAACTCGCAACTCCGTCGTCGTCGTCGGCTGCCTGACCTGAACCTCGTCTCATAACTCGCTCTAGTTTCAGAGACGTGTGCCTCGGATCTTTCTCGGACTCGATTAATATGTCAGTAAACTGTAGGCCACGGACCAGCAGCTATAGCAGTGCTCTTTTACACATGCGTTTTCTGCTGATAAAAATATTTCGTTCTCAGTTTGCATACTCTTGGCAAATTGAACATACAGCGTAGGAGGGCTACGAATGCATAATTTGAACTTGATCTGAAGTAGAGATGTGCGAGAACAGATTTTGCGTATCAAATCTCTTCCGTTTCAATACTTCATTCTCATTTTCGTCTAAAACTTAAATCCCATTTTTGTGCACATCTCCATTCTAAAGTAGGTTCACAATCTGATGTATACAGTTCTTTAACCGTTTCGTTGCGTGTGTCGTGGTAGTTGTAACGCAAATGCACGCCTACGCGCGTGCGCCGTGCATAGGTTTACTGCCAGTGACCTCGGCTGACCGCTGCTGCAATTCGTGACTCAATTGAATCAATAAATAAATTGATGAAGCCACAAAAGTCAATAACGAATGACGCACAGCCTATATGTGACGACTGCATGCGACGTTTTAGTTGCTGTCCATTCACGTTCTTCATTTTTTATTGAAAGAGTCAATTGTTACACCGTTGGAGTCGACTTCCTTTGATTCCGCGGTGGTGTTTTCTACTTCGGGTAATTTTTGATCACTTCGTTTGCAATTGATAATGAGTTGCTTGCTAGTTAAAACTACCAATTTACAAAGCAAAGAAATTTTGAGGAAGCAATGGATATTGTGCACGCCAGAGCCAAGCGGAGTCGTCTAGTAGCAGCCTCATCGTCATTTTTTTAACGATGGGAAAAAGAGAAAGAAAAATTGTTGTCGCAGTTTTAGATAATTTTTTACGCCTCACTATGCTCTCTGGCTGTCTTCGCACACTCATTTCGCGCCAAAAAACCGATGATGACAGCGATTGTTTTTCGCCATAGCGCTTTGTATTAGCGACTGTTGATTAGTGTGAAGCAGGTCGACTAGCAGCTATGGGGACGAAAGTCACACGCACATTATGATGCCATGTTTTTAGCTAAAACACGCAACATTTAAATTAGTTTTTAGGCCTCCGCCAGCGGTAGACATCACCGGATGCACTGTGTTTTATGCCATCTGTCCATGTGCGCTTCCATGTTTCTGTATGTTCGTCCGTGTTGTGATAATTATCTACTGTAGGCCCCTATTCGTCAATAGATTATCACCAAACTTTTGCTGTCAGCGCATCTTCGGGCACAGATTTAGTGATTAGCTTTTTGAGTTAAAAGGTCAGAGCTTACTTTGACGGTACACTACACATAGCTAGACGCTTTCTCGGTGCGTAAGTGTTGAATGATGATGATGAATGAATTGTATAGACGTTATCAGCCGCGTTTCCGAGCTTGACAGCGCTTTGTATTATTCCTGTTTACAGTTTCTGTCGTTCTGCTAATATGTATATCTGCAGTTCGCCAATGATTAGCTACAGACAGACGCTCTCAATGCGCTGCCGGTTGTGATACCAAGCGAATCGCCGACGTTTATCCACTTTTCTCGTGGTTTATGGCGAACGTGGATAATTTAATGATGGAAGTCTGGTTTTAACTGCAAAAATTAGAAGACACCGAATATCAATTTGGGCACGTTAAAGTTAGAGGTATAGACGCAGATCAAACAGACATACAGAAAAACGAACAAACAACGGACGAAGTGCCGATCTGTAATGTGGTTGGCTATAATCAGAGGGCTATAATCAGAGTTCCTTAAAACTGAGTGAATTTACATACGAGTATCTGAATAAATCGCGATAATGAGATCGTGAATAGGCGTACTCGTACATTAGGCTTGAAAACGTAAGCTCCGTTCCATGTTCTGTGCAGAAATGTGGTTTCCTGCGGCGAAATCCGATTCACTGGTTCGGCTGCTGATACGTTGCTGTCTCCTCGGCGCCTATTGGCTGACGTCGAGCGCACCTGCTTCCGGTCTGAGTGACGTCATCGAGTACCGGATCGTCGAGGGTCGGCCTGCCAAGACGCTGATTGGTAACGTTCCGGTCGACGCTGGGTTGCACACGATGTACAAAGCGCAGACTCTCACGTTGTTCCGATATCGACTTCTTTCCACTGGTGACGGTTCATTCGCTATATTGCTTTTTCGTATTCAGTAATTTGTGTATTGTTCTCAGAGCGCAATAATTATGTAGGTCTAATGTTTGTTGTAGTGTCAACCCGTAGTCATTGTATTATCAGGAACTATTGTGTTGTTACATTGGTATTGGCTCGCCGTTCAGAAAGGCCGCTGTTCAGATGATTAGGGTTAGGGTTAGGGTTTGAGTGAGCCCTCGGAATAGCGGCTCTTCTGAATGCTAGACCCAAACCGTTATATTTGCTGAGTTGGTTTTGTTTTTGTTGAATTAGGTTGAAGCGATTATCGAGATTCCACAAGTCGGATGAAATTAGCAGCAGGGAAATTAATCTTCAAAGTTTTTGATACTTTTAGCACTATATGCCTATTAGTCCAGGCTTACGTATAACTTAATGAACTTATTATCTTGCTGCATGACGCTGCAGGTGAGCACGAAGAGACAGACCAGCCGTTCGCTGTGGACTACGTGCGAGGTCTTCTGATGACAACGAGAAGCGTGGACCGCGAGCAACTCTGCCCAAGGTCTTCATCCGATGACTGCGTCATCCAGCTGGACGTCAGCGTCACTCCGATCACGTACTTCCGCGTCATCCGGATACGCGTCCACGTCGATGACATCAACGACGTGACGCCGAGGTTCCCGGTGGACTCTGTGAGCGTGTCCGTGTACGAGCTGGCGGCGGTCGGAGCGAGATTTCCACTTCCGCTCGCCGTCGACGACGACGCGCCACCAAACGACGTGCGTCGGTACTCACTGGCGGCACGCAATGACACCACGGCACCGCTACCGTTCCGCCTCGAACAGTCGCCTTCAGCCGGCGAATTGTACCTCGTATTGGCTGGGCAGGTGGACCGCGAGGTGACCTCAAAGTACTGGCTGACGCTGACGGCGCTGGACGGAGGGTCGCCGCAGCGCTCGGCGACGGTTGGCGTTACCGTCAAGATCCTTGATGCTAACGATCGGGCGCCGACGTTTGTGAAATCTCTATACGAGATTGAGGTCCGTGAAGACGCGCCCCTGGGTACGACCGTCGTACGAGTGTCAGCCGCTGACGCCGATCACCTCGCTGACAACGCGCGCGTACAGTACCGACGCGTGGAATCACGTAGCGGACGCCAGGTGCCGTTCGACGTGGACCGTGACACGGGGGACGTCGTCCTGGCGGCCGTGCTGGACCGGGAGCGAGCGGCCGAGCACGTGGTCGGCATCTCGGCGTCCGACTCACCGTCACACGGTCCCCCATTGACCGGCTACACCCGGGTGGTCGTACGAGTGCTGGACGCCAACGACCACCCTCCGTCAGTGAGCGTTTACTCGCTGCAGCCGGGCCACCCACGACGTTTCTCCGTGTCTGAGAACGCACCGGCGGGAACGTTTGTAGCCCACCTGTCAGTCAGTGACCGAGACTCCGGGCCTAACGCACTGGTCGGCTGTCTACTGACTCGCGGGGCTGAGGAGTTTCAGCTGATCAAGTTGACCACCGGTGTCGCAGAGTACAAGCTGGTCTCTAGCCACGTCTTCGACCGAGAACAACGTGATCAGTACACCGTCGTCGTAACGTGCTCGGTAGGTTTCTACACTCAGTTAATTTCGCTGGGTTTTAAAATAAATAGTTTTACGGATATTTCATTGTTATTTGCTGACACAAAATAGTGCAGGACACACGGTGATTTAGTTCGAGTGATTTTGTTCTGGGAGCCTGCTACTGCAAATAAAAACACGAGCGTATGATGACAACGACGATGACAATGATTCTTATTGATGCGATGCCCATTGCAATTCTATGCAAGTCACATAAGCAGAAAAACAAGAACTTATAATGCGTATTAACAAATCCCCCCTCCTCAAAAAAAGAATTCTCAGTGCTCAGAACTCTGTCAAAAGCAGTAAAATAAATGTGCTGCATTAATGCAAGGTTATACTGCAGTGTAGATTGATATGTAATCATATTGCCTGCTGTGCATTATTTCTTCGTTTTGTATAGCAGAAAATGTTGAGAGAATCAGACGTAGATTGCACGTCAGACAGCAGAAGGTATGTTGATGTGAAACAGGACGCGGGAAGTCCGGCGCTGACGTCGGAGAGCGAGATGATGATTGAGGTAAGCGATGAGAACGACTGTCGTCCGTTGTTCACTAGTGACGACTACACCGTGACCGTGACGGAGAACAGTGCCTCAGGACTGTCCGTCTACCAACTGAGTGCTGTCGACGCCGACCTACCAGGCTCAGCCAACTCAAGACTCGCGTACAACGTGCGACCGACAACGAATGGCGAGCGACCTGCTATCACCGTCGACCCGGTCTGTTTTATTACAGTTTCTGGGCTTTGGCACGGTGTCGATGACTTTGTGCTGGACACAATCATAAAAGCGCGTACAGAGCGATGTAATTGAACTGCAATGAACTGACTTTGTTTAGGTGATCGTCCTCGATTATTTCAAGAATATCAGTAAAATCGAAAATTTTGAGCGTTTATACGATCAGTCAAACCAGCGGCGTTGCGTGTTGCGTTAGTTTGCATGTATACGGCGTGCGTGACTTGGTGGTGTAGCGGTAGGGTCTAGCGTATCGAACTAATGATCGCAAGGTCCCCAGTTCGACTCCAACCCAGTGCACTGCCTGGTAACAACTTTGGGCAAGTTGTTCACACACGTGTTTCTGCCACCAAGCAGTAAAATTTGATAGTGGTCTCACCGCCTGGAAGGTAACGGCAGTACATGTGAGAGGTCTGGCCTGTCGCCCATGTAACTGAGTTGTGTTTGCACTCACTGCCAGCTCAGAGCCTAGAGACGGAGATGAGCACCGCTCCTACGGACTCAATAGTTGTGAGAGCTCTGTTGACCACAGGACTACTTTTATTTTTTATACGGCGTGCAGGTGAACGGGACGGTACGGACGCTGGTGTCGTTTGACTACGAGTCGCCTGACGTCCAGCTGGCGGTAGACTACGTGGTGACGGTGACGGATGGCGGGAGTCCAGTCGCTCTGAGCAGTTCGACGTCTCTACGTCTCGTCATAGCTGATGTCAACGACCACCCGCCCGTCTTCACCGTCGACCACTACCACTTCGAGGTAGGCCTACACAGTGATACTTTCACACTGAGAGCAACTCCGCCTGTCCCGTCACATAAAAGTGAATTTTTGTATGCGGAATCGCAGCTTGCGCTGCAAAAGCGATTTCGCCCATTCCTACTTGCACAGTGCACGCATTTTGTCCGTATCGTGGTCTGTCTGTCTGTCGTTTGTCTGTTTGTCGTCTGTCACATTCATGCACCCTGTTGAAGCCGTTCGACGAATTCAGATAGATGCCATTTGGTGGATACATCTGTGGGGTTAATGACACATTGTGTTAGATGGCAGGTCCCTAATCGTCAGGAGAAAGGAGATTTGAGGTGTCGAACCCCCAACAACGAGAAACTGCTAAATCGTCAGTCTTATGTTGCCACCTGGCGAATAGAAATGAGGAGTTGCGTGGACTTGCGACACGGATTCTGTTTTTTGCCAAATTTCTCTAGTTTTTTTTTACAATTTTTAGTTCAGTAGCCTAATGCACGCTCCTAAATTACCAATAGGCCTAAACCGGTTCCCTTTGCGTGTCTGCAACGCGTTTTACAATGCATTCCCGGTTTTGGCTTAGTCTTAGTTTTTTTAGTAATGCGTATTTGTTCCCAACAATATGTGCTTAAAATGTGTATTTTGTGTCAGCTTGTATTGCATATTCTAACGTGGTGCAATTTTTTTGCTACTGAAAATTGAAACAATAAAACTTTTACTTATTTACTGTGTGTAGGTAGCGGAGAGTGGGTCGGCAGGGTTGCGTGTGGGAGTCGTGAGCGCAGTTGACGTCGACCAACCTCCGTACAACCGGGTCATTTATCGACTGACGAGCGACGCGCTCGGAACGTTTGACATTGACCGCAACACCGGAGTCATTGTCACAGCCACCCAGTTAGACCGCGAACAGGTCTCTTCACGTGATAACAAATTGGCGTCCTGGGTTGAAAAAGTAGGGGGAAGGGGCAGAAAATTGCAGTTTTCTGACAGAGGAGATCATAGGCGCTCATAATTTCAATTTTGCTGTTAAATCTCAGCAAATGAGGATTTACAGCCGCAAATTTTGTATTTTTGGAGGCAAATTTTCAGAGAGACTGCAATTATAGAGGAGTAAGTGGGCCATATTTTTCTTGCCTCTCTGCCGCGACGCCACTGACTAAAGCCTAAGGTCAAGTCTAGCAGGGTTGTTCAGAGATCTTTTCAAGTAAATCTCGGGAGTGATATTTTATAAGGCAGTTGACATTCTTGTCCACCAACCAATCAAATCAAAAAATTAAGTAGTATTAAAAAACTAAAAAGTAATCATAGCTCGCAGGTACCTCTGCCAAGGCAATGCTATTCGCTAGGTGGCGTCATCGTATTCGCTTTGCCAGCGGTTTCGCTTATGCCCCCTTTAACGCAATGGTAACGAAAACTTCAAAGTGATCCAGAATCCAGGATTCCTGACGGATCACTCCCAAAATTGAACCACCTGTAGATTATGCCACGCCCGATATTTCCTCAAAATCTCAGAAAGATCCGCCCATAACTTTTTGAGTTATCTTGCTCACACACACACACACACGCAAACAGACAAACAAAAACCGGCAAAAACATTACCTCCTTGGCGGAGGTAATTAAGACACAGTGCTAGAAGTACTCCGAGAGTGCAAACCTTTGCCAAGACTGAGCCGAACGTCGATTGCATATGTAAATATGCCAAAATAATCTTCACTATTACACTCTACCTCCGAAATTTTGTTTCTTGCTTCTGAATAGGTCGCCAAGAATCATGAAAATTAATCCACAACCTTTTAAATAACTCTGCGCGCAGACAGACAAACCCGGTATCTGTTTGGTGAAGTATAAAAAAATTGTAAAATGAAATATAAAAAAACGAAGATTATAAACTATCAGTTGAATAATTTATGTATATTTATTCGCCGTATAACTTATAGAACAGAATTGTCTGCATTCTTTCGCATTTGATATTTATTACAGTGATATTATTCATCTTTAATGCAACCAAAACGAAAGACGAGCGATAAGTTAATACATCAGTTTATGCCCTACGATGTCTTTAATGTTTCAACTGTTGAAATGTGACGCAGGCGGAGTGGCTGCAATTTGCGGTGATTGCTGAGAACGAGGTCGTTGACGGCCAATCTGAAGGAGGCGCGAGAACGCTCAGTGGCGTCGTCAACGTGACCGTGAGAGTGTTGGACATTAACGATCAGCGGCCCGTGATCGATGTCCCAGCGTTGAACAACAATGCAGCGAATAACGGCAGTGATACTGCAGTCACTGGTGTAGACGTGTGTGTCCGCGCATGTCAAGGGGACCGCCTTCTCCACGTCGTGGCCACAGACCGCGACTCCGGACCCAACGCACGACTTCACTTCAGTCTACTGGACGTCGAAAATTCACCGTCAACGTCGACGTCGTATTTCTCAGTGAACGCCGAGGACGGTTGGATCGCGGCGCGCCGGGATCTCAGTGATCTGGAAGACGGCGGCGTCGGTCGAGAGTTCGTCGTGATGGTGGTTGTGACGGACGCCGGACGTCCGCCGTTGAGCACAAACCGGACGCTGCTGCTGACTCTCAGTGAGGATGCCTGCAGGACGTCGGTAGTAGCGACAGCTGGCGGGCAGGTGCGCCGCGGCATCGGACGGTTCACCGCTGCTGTTCTGTCTACTGCTACAGTGCTGACGCTGCTTGTTGTTCTGACTGTGATCCTACTGATACTGACGTGGCGTCGACGACGTTGTCGGCGCCTTGAGAAACGTGACACCCGTACCGCGGCCGGCGCCAGTGGTGTGGAACGACGGTGGACGGAGGCCGATGGGGCCGAGGAATTGACGGCCAAACAGAGACTTAACAGTTGCGAGAAGACTTCGTCAGCGATGTGTTTGCGTCATCCGACTAACGACGTGGATGACGCGGGCGTCTGTGAGCGGTCGTGCTTCAACGTACAGCGTCAATTTGAAGTCGTTTGGCAAGCATCTTCACCCGGCCATCTTCGACAGGTCTGCACAGTTTATGCTTGCGTTCTCTACCTAGCGCTCTATACTGCATGATCTAAAAGCTGTGTCACTACTGTACGTATACGTGCGATACACAGTACAGTTATAAAAATACATATGTACACAAACTGTATAGTACGTATATAGTATAATTTAGTATAACTAACATTATCACGTCTGTCCATCTTTTATTACTTCATTTATTATTAAGCTAGTTCCTTATTATACAACAACTTTCATACAATATTGTGCAGATAGTTGCGTGCAAAGGAACAACATAAAGTCAACACAATATCAAAACGACAATTACTAACACAACTACACCTAGCCATAGCGTTCCCAGTGACAAGCTTATGAGTATCTCTGCGGCTCGTATATTTTACACAATAACTGTGATCACATTAATACTCTACGAGAGCAACAACAGTGAACATACGTCATCATCAAGTGTAATGTATGTATATGTACACCTGCAATTATGAAATTATGACGATGTCAGTTGAGCCATCAGTTTAGCCATTTCGTTCACAAGTTCATCACAAAGTTGCGAATTAGCATTTTTAGCTTCTCCCACTCGCCTGCTGCTTTGACTTCCTTCAAGTTTATCGCCGTGAAACGCATCGCAGCTTTACGCAATTGACTCGCGCGGTGCAGATCGACAAGTAGAAAGAAGTCTGCCGCGTTCTCAGCCTTCAAGTTCGAGACCATGACTTCTTCACACAGCGTTATTAGTCTCGAGATGTCGTATTTGTGGGCAGCAAAAAGTAGTTCTTGAGCTCGGGTGGCAATATCTGGAACGGTATCGGTGTATATAAATTCCAAGAGGCTTGCAACAGCATTTGAAGACAGATCCTCAATGTTCACCCTGTTCTCTTGTTTCTCTTTCATATTGTGCTCAAACATGGCCGCAAAAACCGTTGATCGACTGGAAAGCATGCAAGTGTGAGCCGGAAATTCTTGACCATTACTTGCAATTAGCGTGACGTCGCTGTTTCTTCGTGTGTCAAAAAGTTGTTTGAGGTCACTCTTCAGTGTGTGTTCAGCGTCTTGAAGAACAGACGGTGTGTTCGAAGGATCGAACAGCCAGCTATCGACATAGCTTGCACTATTGGTGAATGCATGCATTTCGCACACAATTGACAGCCTATCCCCACAGACAAGACCTTTTTCCTTGTCAAACAAATCATTGTAACGTATAAATTCCGGCTTAGTGAAAATATGTTCTCTAAAACAGGCCGTTTCGACACCGGTCAGTTTAGATAAACGTTCTTTCTGCCTGCCAGATATCGAAGCAGTGCATATGTTCTTGCCGTAAGTAGTAGGCTTAGCTGTTAGCTTAACTGCGTCATGATTGAACGGATAACTAGGCCTACAGCAATCGTATTCGTATAGATCCAACCTCATCCAGTTAGACGAGTACGTGAGTGTACCGTCTGGAGCCTTTGTTGCATCTCGCATTAACCACAGGCACACGTTTACCTTCTTCAGGTTATCGTTGACCATGAGCGACAGCGTAAATTCTGGGCTGCGTAAAGCACTAACCCCACATGCTTTGCTTTGTTCTCTTGATTGCTCGTAAAAGGTAAATTCTTTCTCGCTGAAATTTTCTATGTGCCATGGATAGGATTCAATGTTTACTTTGGATAGTGACGGCAGATACATAGTGTGAGTGAGTGAGTAGTTTCTTAACGGCACATCGGCGTACTCAATTATCTGCAACAAACGTTTCCAATCATAAGCCTCATGAAAAACAATATAGCGACATTGAGTAGGCCTACACGGTGCGGCAAAAAAGTATCCCCTACAGTCGTTTGCCATTTTCTCAGCAACCGCTCAGAATTTTAACACAAATTTTCTACACACTTATTACCTGTTTTTGCTTACATAAAAAGGCCGAGAGGCATTTGATATTCTTTTGCTGTTGTAAAGTTACGAATTATATTGTAAGACAAAATCGCGATTTTGCACATTCACAAAATTAGTGCTGTAATGAGTAACACTTATTGAAAACAATTGGGTTCATTTTGGTGCTTGTGATGTCTTGAACTCAATTCGTGCCTTTCAGGCATCCAGTGAAGACTCTGTAGCACAGGCTTGATGTGTGCCCGGTGATCCAGTCTAAGGACAAGCCGAGCGGCCACGTTCTGCGCACGCTGGAGAGGTGTCACAGTGGATGCCGGAAGCCCGTACAGTACAGAGTTACAATAGTCTAATCTGCTGAGAACCAGTGACGTCACCAACTGTTTTATGACTTTATCAGCCACTGCACCTCGCAGTTGTCGCAGCCTTTTCAGATGGAAAAAAACAAGCACTTGCAGTTTTACTGATTTGTGACTTCGTAGATAATTGAGTCGTATTTCAAACCAAGATTGTGCACAGGCAGCAGAGTATAGGCATATTGATTGAATAAATGAAGATGCCACAGTTGGGAAACAGTCACGATGTTCATGAGAGATCTTAGCCAGGTTGGATCTAGAACGAAACCAAATGAATTCAATTAGTGCTCAAGCAACAACGTACCGTTATCGATGATAGACCGTATCATTGTGAAATAGCAATGTCAGTCAATCAAACAGTCAGTCAAAAGCTTGAATTTCGAATATGTTGATCGCTGCTTAGAGTTCATGTGCGAAACTTTTGAAATATGTTAATCATAGGCTACGAAGCAAGTTTTCAAGGGCACACTGTTTTGCCGTCGTTAGTCAGTTACAAAATAATAATTCTAGCGGTAGATCGGCGATCTTGCTGTTAGCACTGGAAAATTGCTAGAGGTAGATCGGGTAGGCACATTATTAGGTACATGGTAGAACTTATGTTTCTGATAGTCATAGGACCATGCCACGACACTGTCACGTATTTAAATAAGGCTTATTCAGTATTATATCAGAGTCCATCTCAAGCCATATCTGTTTCTTTGTAACACAGACTTAAAAATATATTGTTTTTGAATAAATTTGGTAATTGATAACAAAGTGACTGATATTTCAGTCTAAACCACAGTCCTGGTAATGCAGTGAAGAAATATGGCTGCATTCTTACATTAATAATGTGATAAATGTAATTAGATAAAGTGGCGATCTACCACTAGTAATTTTATGCTCACTAGTGCGAGATCGCCGATCTACCCCTAGCACTGACCGTTACAGAATGTGAAAACTTACACTCTCCGATAGTCAGCAGACACCAGATAGTAATGTTTCGTGATGTGCACGTAGCCTAGAGCTTACGTAAGTGGCAGATCGAGTTCAGCTCAGATGGGCGTATTTAAAGCACTAATATTCGTGCGTCATGCTAGTCGACAGGCTGTTGGCAACTTGCCAGTCTTCGTACGTGCATGCCATTATCGTCTGTGACTAGTATAGTACTTACTTATGGCTACTCATCGCTTACACAAGCTTCTGAACTAACATTGTCGCTTTCTCTTACTTGGAGGGTGGGTTTGCCTGTCATATGCTGACAAGAATCGGCGCGCGTATTGAAGGTCCGTGCATGGCAGTATCGCAACGTATAACCGTAGTGTAAGACTAGTTGCAGAAATGTTCTAAAAAACGCGATTGAGAATCTGAATTCTAATGCCACAAACTTCCACAGCACGCTTAGGCCTACATAATTTATGAGTCACCACGCGTTTGAGAACGTCTTAGTTTACCTTAGATATACAGTTCTTCTTCAGTTCGTACGTCGTGACAAAGCATTGCTTCTTCTTCATTGCCTTGAGACAGACATCTTTCTGTATCGTGTCCTGCTGTCTGTATAGTATCTATTAAGGTTTATATGTTGGCAGATAGCATATAGTTAATGTTACATTAGCAAATACGTTTTTGTGTCTCTGTTCAATGTGTGGTCAACTTTGAGTTGTCTTGTTGGCGAGTAGATGGGAGATGTGGAAAGAGAGGCGGGAGAATAAACCCTAATTGCAAAATCAGTCACTCACTACTGTTTACGTATACTGTGTACGTGTGCGTGTGGTGCTGGTATAGTGTGAGAGCGGCAGGAGTGGCAGAAATCCGTCAGAGCTTCCCGGCGACAGTTCAACTGACGCACAACGACGACGACAGCCACGACGACTACGTGACGATGTCGAGTGCAGTACGCGACCGTGCAACGTTCACCTTCAGTTTATACCACCCCAGACCGAGCACGACATCAGCGCCTCGATACATCGGCATTCCGGTTGTCACGGGACAACTGTCGCATGCCGGGATTACTTGGATAAGTTCTACGCGTCCCGACTGACTGCCGACAAGTTCGCTTTACTCTATCACACTCTGAACCCGGTAACTTGTCTCACAAAAGCTTCACTAAGTAAAGAAATTTATACAGCGCACAATTTCGGCGAGAAAACCGCCGAATTCGAGGCGCAAGAATTCGGCTGGGAACTTAAATAGGCTAAATCAAAGTTAAGCTGCGAAACAGTTGCAAGCGGTTTTGAAAATGTTCTGTTTTTAGTTTGCATGTAGCCACGTCTAAAACATTAGCAAACGTTTTTACGCGCGAAAGCAGCTACTGCTTTAGCGCGTCTAGCCATCGCCATTCTGTCTGTCCGTCTGTCTCACGGGTGGATCAGTCAAAAACGGTGCATGCTAGGATCACCAAATCTTCACCGTCGGCTGCCTGAAAGACTCTAGTTTCAGGAACCGTAAAGCTTTTTCATAAATTCTAAAGGCGTTACCCCAAACGAGGGCGCTAAATGAGAGGGGGTAGGAAAAATTTGCGATTTTTGGCCAATAAGTCGCTGTATCTCAGTAACGAAACGTGATAGGGCTTAGGTTACTATGAATCACTAATAGGAAGTCGTACACTGGCTTTCGATTGCCACCGAATTCAATGATCTTGGATGACCTAGAACGCTAAAATAGGGGTTTTATGAATTTTTTTTGGCAATTTCGAGCTGCGAGACACATTTCAAGAGTGAAATCAATTGAGATAGACATGGACAAGATGCGTATGAAATTTTCAGCATTGAACGTAGATTTCGACGGTCCTGCAAGTCTCGATTTTCTATGTTCAAGGAAACCTGCGCACGAGGGCATCCCCAAAAGTCGTTACTTTACCGTTGTTGGCCAGTCTTTCGTGAAAACGGTTGCAAATCACCACGGGCATGCTGCCTATCACAACAAGCTCTAGTGACGAGCTTTTTAATCGTATCAGCATCGATGACTTTGAAAGATCCTGAACTTCCAAAATAAGAGGTTTTATTGATTTTTGCTATCTTCGGCTGCAGCGCATACTCGAAGAATGAACTGCGACGAAATGGCTGGAGATAGACTGACAGTTTGCGAACAGGAAGTGCTATAGGCTTTCGCGCGTCTCGTGAGCATTAGCTGAAATTTCTTGTTTACAAATGCTTTAGACGAGGCTACACGTAAAATAACACACAAATATTTTTCCAGAATATTTTTACATTGCAGCTGTTTCACCAGTCCGTGTTATGAGTTGAAAAGCGATTTTCGTGAAATTGGGTATCAGGATGATTTGTGACAGAAGCTATAAAAATAGTAATTACACATAATTAATTTGTTACTTATAGTATGCTGTGGAGTGTATAGACACGGTTTAACAGTTGGCAAACCCCTACAGTAATCTTAAACTGATAGCGCGAAAACGGCGCTCATAAGCAGCTCAAGCTGACACACCATAAAACAACAGCCGCAGTCTGTTAATATCAATTCGTCGCCATTTATACAATATTAGGCTTAAAACGCGAGCTAAAACAGTTGCTGTAAACTGTATCGGTTATTTGGCGAGCGGTCTAGGTGGCTACGGTGACTGCTGTTTTGTACAGTTGGACTACTGGGCGACAGCTGCGCTGAAGCATCTGTCTACTGTGCGCGTCAGCGGATTGAGGGCAGAGATTATCTGGCCCAGAGAGCGAAATAAATTGAGAGAGAGGGATGAAATAGGCCTAGTTCCGACAGTATTTATCTCTAAAGGTCATCCCGGGGTCATGGAGAGACTGGATGGTCAGTGGAGTGGAGCTAGCTAGGACTGGGGCACGCGTGGCAAGCACGGTGTTCCATCAACAAGCGAGCTGTACAGTGTATATGAAAACGGCGTGATGTCTATCTGTGTTGGTCAAAGCAACGTGCCGCAGTCGGTAGTTCGTAGTTGGACGTAATCGTCACGTGTGGCATTGTAGTGCGACGTGTTCTTGTATACAAGGCAGGCAGTAGGCGCTGAGTTCTTGGCCCTCGCACACATGACATGACATTGTGTGAAATAATACAATAAAATTAGTCAATTAAACAGGTTAAAGATCGCACTGCCCGTGATAAAATAAAACTTGTCCGTAAGTTTGCGGCGTCGCGTTTTACTCTGATAAACAGTAAACGAACACTTTACAAAGTGTACAACATAACAAATCTACGACAAACGGTAGCCAAAGTAGTGTAGTTTTATCATTTTATTCTGTCGTGTACGTCTGTGCAGGCGGGTGAGTTAGTGAAGCAGCAGCGCGTTCACGTTGGTGGTGAAGTCAGTTCTGATCAGGACTCTTCGGCGACTGCTGACAGCGGCCGTGGACCCAGCGAGGACAGCGCCGCACCGACGTCCACCGACGACGGTATGTACTAGATCCGCACTGCTGGAGTGGGTAAGCGAGTACGCAATACGAGCTGATATTACTCTAGACAGTGCGGTACCGAACTTAAACTACGCTCGGATGGCATAGGCCTAAACTACACTGTCGTGTGCTTTATTACGCACGACTGTGGTCGAAAGTTGCGAAAATGGTACCTACTGTCGTATCGTACGCAGATCAGTTTGTTGTCCAGTCCCCAAGGGATTGGGAAAATTTAAAGACTGTTGAAGATGATCAAGATGAGGTCAAAAATGCTGAGCTTGAGTCCAACGGGCGGAAATCGAGGTGAAAGGAGCAGAGATGCGTGAGTGATAAGGTTCTTGAAAAACATCATCTTGCATGGGGAGCGTTTGGGAGAGCGCTATATGCTACCCAACAAGGTTTGGGGCTGTTTTCACAAACAGCGTGGTCTGTCCTGACAAAGTAACGGCTGATGAAAAACTTCGGTGGTGAGAGTTGTGCTGGACATGCCTGGATAAAACACTGAAGCAGATGTAACAGCCGTCTCTATTGCCTATGAGCACATTGCGTACAAATTTAGAGGTACAATCATTACAATGTAGAGGCAAAAACCAACAAGTAATTTGAGCAAAGCTCACGAGACGCGCAAAAGCCTATAGCAGTTCCTGTTCGCAGGTAATCTTAGTCTATCTCCATCCATTTCGTTGTAATTCACTCTTTTCAGCCGAAAATCGCCAAAAAAAATCACGTTAAATCAATATTTTTAGGGTTCAAGGTCATTCAAGGTTATTGACGTTGACATTCGTAAGAAACTCATCATCAGTGCTTGTTATGATAAGCAGCATGGCTGTGCCTAGGCCCCCTATCTGCAACCATTTACACACTAGACAAGCCAACAGAGTATAAATAACCACTTTTGTGACTTTTTACAGGGGTACCTCTCGTTGACACCCACGTGCGCAGGCCGGCTTCAATCTAAAGGGTCCGGACTTGGACTGCTAAAATCTACATTCCATGCTGAAAATTTCATATGCAGGTTCTCTTGGTCTATCTCCAGCCATTTTGGCGCAATTCACTCTTAAAATGCGTGTCGCAGCGCAAAATTGTGCAAAAAATTTGCAAAAAAAACCCTTTTGGGAAGGTTCAAAGTCACTCGAGGTCATCGATGTTGATAAATTTTAAAAACCTGTCACCAGTGCTTGTTATAATAAGCAGCATGTCTGTGCCTATCTGCAACCGTGTTCACGCTACACGAGATAATTGCGGTGAAATAACCACTTTTTAGGCAGGTAGCTGTCTTTGACGCTCGCCTGCACCAGCCTCCTTGAACCTAGGGGTCGGGACTTGAACTGCTAAAAACCACGTTGAATGCTGAAAATTTCATACGCAGGTTGTCTTGGCATATCTCCAGTCATTTCGTCGCAATTCAGTGTTGAAATGTGCGCTGCATCCAAAAATTGCGAAAAATTCACTAAAAACCTTTTTTGAGTGGTTCAAGGTCGTTCAAGGTCATCGATGTTGATAAATTCAAAAAGCCTGTCACCAGTGCTTGTTATGATAAGCAGCATGTATGTACCTATCTGCAACCGTTTTCACATTATTCGAGCCAATAACGGCAAAATGACGTCTTTTAGGGGGTACCCCTCTGACGCCCTCGTTCGAGGGAACTTCTGCACCCAGTGGCACGAAATCTTGTCACGATAAACTAAAGACCTTGGGGCAGCCCACAGTGAAGATTTCGTGATCCTAGCTTGCACTGTTTTGATACAGATCACGAGTGTGACAGACAGACGGACAGACAGACAGACAGACGCCCAGACGATGGCAAAGACGCGCGAAGCATTTTGCTTTCGGGCGTAAAAATTCATATGTTTAACATATATTTTAGTAGTGCATAGGTTTTTATTTAGCTAATTACTACTTAGCAAACGAAGCCGACCGGCAACAGTCTACAGTTGTTTTAGTTTGCTGTATTTTTACTTGTTACGCGCGACAGCATGTGATGCTTCGCGCGCGACAGCATGTGATGCTTCGCGCGTCTTAGCCATCGTCGAGGTGTCTGTCTGTCCGTCTCTCCGTCCGTTCGTCACACCCTGGCACTGTATCAAAACGGCGACATCTAGAATCACGAAGTATTCACTGTAGGCTGCCCCAAGGACTCTATTTTAGTGACAAAATTTCGTGTCTCTGGGTGATGGGGTTCCCGTCGAACGAGAGCGTCAAATTTGGGTACCCCCTAAGAAGACGTTATTTTGTCATTATTGGCTCTTACAGTGTGAAAATGGTTGGAGATAGGTACAGACTTGCTGCATATCATAACAAGCACTGGTGACGTGCTCTTTTAATTTGTCGACATCGATGACCTTGAAGGACTTTGAATCTAAACAGAGAGGTTTTGGTAATTTTTTTGCAATTTCTGGCTGGAGCGCACATTTCAACCGTGAATTGCGACGAAATGGCTGGAGATAGACCAAAGCAACCTGCGTGTAAACTTTTCAGCATTGAACGTAGATTTTAGCTGTCCAAGTCAAGTCCCGACCCTCTAGGCTCAAGAAGGCCTCCGCTGTCGGGCGTCAAAGACGGCTACCCCCTAAAAAGTGGTTATTTTACCGCTTTAGCATGAAAACTGTTGCAGATGGACGCAGACATACTGCTTATCATAGCAAGCACTGGTGACGAGCTTTTTAACGGTGTCAACATCGATGATTTTGACTGACCTTGAACTTCCAAACTGGGGGGTTTTAATGTTTTTTTGCAATTTTCGGCTGTGGTGCACATTTCATAAGTGAATTGTGCCGACATGGCTGGAAATAGACCTGGACAATCTGCAAACAGGAACTGCTAAGGCTGTCATGCGTCTCATGAGCTTATGTTGTTGTCAGATTGCGTCGCTGAGGGCCAGACTGCTGTGAATGCGTCGCGAATGTCAAGCAGTCAGCAGCGAGTGCGCTTCGACATCGATGACAAGCCAGCCACAGCAGCATCTTCTCAGTACCACAGACCAGGTCTGCACCGACTGTCACAAGTATATGCACTCATAACCAGTGGCGTATTTAGGATTTGGCAAAGGGGGGGCATGGCGAGCGCGCAAAGCGCGAGTCAATAACGGGGGTCTGGGGGCGCAGCCCTCAGCGGGGTCCAGGGGTAGAGACCCTGGTCAGGGGGTCAGG
>Ga0209367_1003870_pt1 | contig 20490 bp, 9 predicted proteins | sample WorMetLIZISLAND2_FD_187412 | JGI IMG/M metagenome (GOLD analysis project Ga0209367, IMG submission 187412) | Marine gutless worms symbiont microbial communities from Max Planck institute for Marine Microbiology, Germany - Olavius geniculatus... ...
TGGTACAGCTGACTGGGGTTGCCTAGCCGGCCGCTGCGCCAGCCTGTGTCTTCAGGCTGCACACGGTGGCCGTGCGGCAGGCGGCTCTGGTTAGTGACGAAAGCGCATTAGAGGCGTGTTTGCGACGATGCGCTATACAAATTGACGACCTTTACCTTTTTTACCTTTTGGTATCAAATAATATAACTGCATAATTATATTGTTTTTGTCGCCAATTTAAAACCTTGATCTACACAAGCGTCCTATTTTCTCACCGCACCATTTGTGTTCTAGATTCGGCAGAGTTCACTTATTTTGCAGAAATTGCGAACTAAACAAATTTACTTGCTTACTTACTTATCCAGAAATGCAGACAACTACATAGCCGCTGACGGCGTCTGACGCATAACAAAAAAGAACACTGAGGCTAAAACATAACGCACGCCTATTGGCACTTAGCATAATATGAAGACCACATTGCAAATTGCAAATGTTTTTGCTGCACATGTAATTATAGTATTATATGCTACAGCATCGGCTTACCTCGCATTTAGCGACATCGCAGCAGCGACCGTAGGCACAGGTAGAGCCGGGCGTGAGAAGACAGTTCTTACAACACGTCGAATTACATTGCTGTCAAAACACACGCACACAAGCGATAAGCCAACGAGGCTGCAGACTAATAGGGTGTTTACACGATCCAGCAAACGTCCAGCAAACTTTCAGCAAATGTATTCAAAATACACGTGAATTGGTGGACGTTTGCTGGATCGTGTAAACACCCCAAAATGTCCCCAATTTTCAGGGTGCTCCCGATTCACGTTGTGATTGTCACTGAACGTGCAGTAAACTGCTGACTCGACAATAAAACCTTATGAAAATACCGACAGATCATAATCATTTTAAACAGAACGGTAGAAATTGGGTTACGACTGCTACCGTCGAATAATTACAATCACGCTTTTTCAGTAACGTTTAAAAGATGATAAAAAGCCTAATAAAAGTAAATTTTACCGATGCGGGTGCGTTTCCGCAGTCGCATTCCTCCCCTTCTTCCACAATTCCATTACCGCAGTCCGCAGTGTCGTCATAAACAGTCGCAGGCAGGTTATGCAGACAGTAGTCCAGTTCTTCGGAGAACGACTTGACTAACTGATCTTTTGAACATTGAGACCACTGTGTAGCGGGAGGAATTCTGTTGTATAAACAAATATAGCGCCATTGATAGTACTAATGGTGCTACTACGGCATCGCGAGACATAAAACGGCAAAACTGCAAATGTTAAGTTTTAAGCGAGCGAAAAAAATGACAGTCAGAAGGGGTACTTTGGGCGCAAAAAGTGCAACAGCCTGCTATGGCACTCATCGCCAACCTATAAACAGTGACAGACAAGAAAGCCCAGCTGTCGCCAGGAAAAACGCGCTACAGTCTACACAGTTTCTGGTGCAGTACTCACTACTAACCTTCAAAGTCATCTAAGGTCGATGATTTTATCTCATCTGAAAAAGCGTATGCCTCTATAGTATTCTATTAATGATTAATGGTAACTTTGGCCTTATCTCTCATCGTTTCCGAGACATGGCCAGTTTTCCATTAAAAACGCACATTTTTGCCACCCTCCATTTAACCCCAAATTTGAAAATGTTTTCCTTGCACTGCATTCCCCAAATTTTGTGCGCGGAGAGCCTCGATAACAAGCTAATTACAAATGCAAAAAGTATTCCTTGATGGCTTAAGTATTAGCCACGATACATCTGTTACGAACAGACGGACGGAAGACAACGATGCCAAACAGCATAGCTGTAGCGCGTCAAAAAATCTAACTCCGAATAATTTATTTTATGCAATTATCTACTGTTTGTTCGCTTTCGATATTGACTTGTTTCTTCGCATTTTTCAGTTTTGCATTTTTTACCCCAGCTGTTTTTTCGTGTGCCGCATTTTCACGTCATGCATTCTCAGTCGCCTTCTCAGGACCGTAAGAGTAAATCGAGCACCTGTAGCGTTAGTGTGCTGTTCAGTGCATTCTTAAAGATAGCGATTACGAAAAAGCGTGTTTTTACTCGGAATGGTAACTTTGGCTGACCATCGAAAACACTCTGACAAAACATTCCTGAGCATCTAAAACCAATAAAAACGTTCCTAATCAATCAGTTATCTTGTGCTGTTGATTCCAGCGAAACGAATTTTTTTATCACCATAAACATGCTCGTTTGCACGAACTGCCTAAAATACGAAAACTAGTTCTTCGAAGCTTTTTTACCGCAATGTTTAACTTAGCTTATGCAACTTGTATTCAGGTTTTATAGCGCTTTACATATCCGTATTTAGCTTAATTTCTACTGACAAAAAGTTTACTGACTGTATATAGGAATTCATGATGCAAGTGCCGGTAGTGTCTGCGCATGCGCACGGCTCGGGTAGCGCTTCTCTGTCGTCGTCGTGCTGAAAGCCGAAATTGTGCCCCATCTCATGAGCCATCGTAGTCGCCGTCCCATCGCCGATATCCTACCGCAGCGCCGCAACTAGCGGAGATGAACTATTTCGTTACGACGAAATTTTTCAAATGGTTTATGACAAATTTTGACAAATTTCTCATATTCGGCTTAGTCGGTACGTTCACGTCGTCTAAGGATGGGTAAACCGGAACAGCTCGATAATCCAAAGGCGTATACTGCGACATTCATTTTCATCAACCCTAACCCTAACTTTAACCATAACCCTATACCTATTTCTATCTCTAGCCTTAATGAAGAAAAAATGTGGAGGTTGAGTCAACGTCTGTAAAAGCGTGTCAAGGAGAACCTTGAAACTTTCGGACTATCGAACTTTCGGTTTATCACACCTGCGGACTATCGACGCATCCGGGTAAACCATATCGAAATGTAACCAGCCACTCAGGTTAAATCTACCTGGCCATCCTCTCGTGGATAGACACAATGAGTATCAGCGAAACAGGCACACTGTGCGGTGCAGCAGCAGTAGCCCCGTAAAAATGGTTTCGGAGTGTAAACTGGCGTCTCACTAAGAGATAAGACAAGAAATTTGAGCTAATGCTAACGAGACGCGCGAAAGCCTATAGCAGTTCCTGTTCGCAAAATGTCAGTTTATCTCCAGCCATTTCGTTCATTCTTGGAGTGTGCGCTGCAGCCGAAGATCGCAAAAATCAATAAAAAACCTTATTTTAAAAGTTCAGGGTCTTTTAAAGTCATCAATGTTGATATGACTAAAAAGCTCGTTACTAGTGTTTGTTGTGACGAGCAGCATGCCCATGGCTATCTGCAACCGTTTTTCAGGAAAGATAGTCCAATAACGGTAAAATAACGACTTTTACTGGGGTACCGCTTTTTATGACCTCGTGCGCAGGTTTCCTTAGAACTAGAAAATCAAGACTTGTACCGTCGAAATCGACGTTTAATGCTAAAAATTTCATACGTAGCTTGTCCATGTCTATCTCAATTGATTTCGGCGCAATTCGCTCTTGAAATGTGTCTCGCAGCCCGAAATCGCCGAAAAAAATCCAGAAAACCCCTATTTTGTTGTTTAAGGTTATCTAAAGTCATTAAATTCTGTGGCAATCGAGAGCCAATGTACGACTTTCAATTAACGATTAATAGTAACCTAAGCCTTATATCAGACCGTTATTGAGATACAGCGGCTTATTGGCTAAAAATCGCAAATTTTTTCTTACCCTTTCTCATTTAGCGCCCTCGTTCCGGACGGCTGTCTTTTAATTTATGGAAAAGCTTTACGGATCCTAAAACTAGAGTCTTCCAGGCAGCCGAGGGTAAATTTTTGCTGATCCCAGTTTGCACCGTTCTTGACTGATCTACCCGTGTGACGGACAGACGAACAGACAGAATTGCGATGACTAAGACACGCTAAAGCAGTAGCCGCTTTCGCGCGTAAAAACGGAGATCAGCGCCATTTTATAACCCTCATGGCTCGGGAAAAGATTTATGGCGTTTTTACAAAAAAGTTGTAGGGTATTTTGGCTGATATGTGAAAAGTAAGTAAACAGTAAACGGTAGCGGTATAGAAACTTGTCTGGTGTAGCAGTAATGTAGCAAGAGGTATACAGCATCACTTACGGTAATCCACGCGCATGATCTGTGATAATTGCACATTCCATCAAGCCACGCCAGACCAATGATCGTCCCAACAAAGTCGACAACGCTGAAATGCCATAATCTAACTCATTAAAAATAGTAAAATAAAAACAGGTACCAGCCACTTTTTAGCTAATTATATTATTTAACTGATTATTTAAATTTGGTTATTCGATTAACGGTAGGCTATACATTTTTTGTCGCAAAAATACATAACTTAACTAATAAACTGGCTTTGGTCACATGTGACACTTTTTCTGCCAAATGTACGATATCAGTAATTGTCGTGTAAAAACACATTTTCACTTAGCATTTAGAATAATTTGTCATGGAAACTGCTTCGATTGCGAAAGAGAGACAGCTAATATCATGCACTGTGGATCAGAACACAACAAATACACAGACGCGGGGAATCGGGAGGTAAAAAGCAAGAGTAAGAGAAGGGAAGAGTAAAGCAATGGCTACAAATGTAAAATATGGTGCTTGCTATATCGCTGCTTACATGTGTCAGACTCGAGACTAAAAGTGCTTTACAATGCCGAAAGTGGCAGCTGATTGGCATGAACTAATGACACCGCAGCGCACTATGCGGCCATCCATTGTCCGCATCAACAAACAGTTGGGTCTGTGGTGCAGTTAGCACCACCACCACCCCTAATCACCCACAGCAGGCCTTCATCTCGTAGCCCGCAAACTACTGCTCATTTCTTGTCCCGCTGAGGATAGGAGGCTGAGTTGACATAAACACACAGTAAATGATCAACGTGCTCAAGGCTGCTTGCAAAATGACCCGCGATGAGCTTTAAACCGTAACCTAAAAGTTCCGAGTCTAATACGTTTACACGACAAAGCAAACATCAAGCAAAAATAAAGCAAAAAGATGAAGCACACATGAAGCAAACTTAGAGCACACGTTGTGCACGTGTATATTCGATAATTTGCTTCATGTTTGCTTCATCGTGTAAACACTCTATAACAGGCAATAACTGCGACTTACGTGACCAGCTGAGCGTTGTCGTTGTTATGGTAAGGATTTATGTTGATCGTTCGGTAGTCGCTAAAATCCTCCAGCGTTTTGGTCACATCAGAACTGTTCACAAAAATACGATCTCCGTCTGTCCAGACCTCGATGCCGACCAACACCAAATAAACGCTTTCGGGATGATACATCTGAACACATACACGCAAAAGTGTTACAACTGCAAAATTGTTGATACCATATTGCTGCTACTACATCTATGTTCCATTGTTTTATCGACGAAATAATATTTTTTGTGGCAAATCAACATTATCGGTACCCTATGCAACATTTTTGAAGATATAGCAAACACGTTTTTATCTGTTATTCTACTACTTTTTTAAAATCGCGATTATGAAACGAAGGAAGCCACAACTACCAAATTTTTGATCGCAATAATCAGTTTTCAAAAACAAATACTTAATTACAAGAATTCTGTAATGTACAAAAATGACCGTCTATGTTGAATTTTTTTTTAAAATTTTATGTCATGGTTAAACTTACATCGGTCTATCTCAGACGTTATTCTACTAAAAATAAATAAATAAAAGTGGCTGCACTTACAGCACTGGCTGCGTTGACAATTTCCTTCGTGCGAGTGATCGTCCTAGCAGTGTCATTTCCCATCATCATGTACTGCACAAAAGAACACTTTTTAGGAAACACAAAAAAGTCGTCGGAAATTTCGATAAAAACGTTCTCATGCAATCTTAAGTTATTTGATCTTTAAAAAAATGTTTTAAGAAATTTCGAGAATGTAAATTCAGAACGCCAAAAATGTGGCGTTTAAGATTGAGATTTGTATTTAGTAACTAAAACAAGAAAAAACGAAAATCATTAGTTGTCGCTTTACATAACGTGATCAAACTAAAACATTTGGGTAAAGAAAAACGAAGTTACATATTAGAACAAAGAAGCAAGCAAAATGAACTAAAACACTCATTTCAAACAGAGGAAACAAAACGATATTTTTACAATAATACTAATTATATTCCATTACAAAAGTTTAATTTGTAAAACGACAGTTTCCACCGTAAAACGTCAAAACATTTGTGAGTGACATAAGACACGGACATTATGCACTTCACTCGCTGCCGAAGCAACTCTATGTTAGAATGGCCTAGTGCCATTTTAAAATACCGAATTTAAAGGCGTTTCATGAAACAAAAAGTAAACTAAAATAAATTAAAAACAGTTACTTTTGTAAAAACTATTTAAAACTTTCATTTGGTTTTGCAAGCAAAGCAAAACTACATAAATCTGCAGCCTAATTAGGGCTTTCACTAAACAGCGTAAAAACTAAAACTAAGCTTATTTCAAAATTAAAATATTTCTGTTGTCATTATTATGACCATTGACCATAAATAATACCTCTGAGTAGTCGTTGACGACGTAGAATTCTACAACACGTGTTTCTCCATCTCGGTTTTGCGGCCAGCTTCTCCATCTCAGAGAACGCTTCTGCATTATACACGCGTGTGTCAAAAAACTGTGCCACTGTTTAATTGTTTATATCGTCACCAAATTTTAACGGGTTTTTAGAATTCTGTTTCTGGTGCATTTCGTACAGAACTTGCAATAAAGCGGTTATCGAAACTTCCACCTCACTTTAAGTGCGTCATTACACTACCATGTAAAAAATAGATTCCTAAAAATCACTAAAATCACTGTAATACGGTCGTGTATGCAAAACTTATTTTGTGAGACAACGTTTTTACTATTTTTCGTATAAAAGTGAATGATACTTAGCTTCAAATACATTTCTGATGTTTGTAAACAAATACAAAAATATTATTGTAAATAATAATTTTAATGTAGTGACGATGTATTGGTATTGTATAACATGTCATCTAGCTATAGCGACAAAGCTTGTATAAGAACATGTATTAGTTTAAATAAAACAGTTTTAAAAAAACTATACTAGCTGGGTTATAAAAAACAAATAAACTGCAAAAGAAAAAAAAACTGGGCACTTTATTAGCAAGTATTTAAAAACAGGAAACACCGATTAAAGGCATGAGAGCGGCATACTAAAGCATGCAAACTGGTCGAACAAGATATTTAGAAATTAACAAATTAGCACAGAAAAAGCAGTAGGCCTACACAAAACCCAGTAAAAGCAAAACCCAGTATACTACGCAAATCACGTTATCGTGGGAGAGGACAAAGGACAACTTTTCTGATTTTTTTTACCTTGTCGGAAAATGTTTTCTTGTCGAAACATTTTTTAACAATAGAAATTAATGCTAATAATCATTCATTTGAGAAAAAATTAAAAAGTTAAGTTGACATTTTTGGAGTACATGTATGTTCCTTGTCAGAAATTTGCAACTTTCTGTTCCCTTAACGTTTTTACTCACGAAGCCCCTGAGGTTACAGTAACATTTTTGTAATTTTACCTTTCGCACTCTTTTTATATTACTCTGCAGACGTCTTCTCATGTTATGCAAACTGTTCCCTGTAAACACATTTTTATTTAAAACACATTTATGGCAGAAAACCATAAAATACGTATTTCGCAAAATAACAATATGTCTCAACAAGCAGTACAGAATAAAATGCGTAATAAACTCAACACGACATCAAGATAGTCTAGCGTGGCGGACCATGCTCTACGTGCAAAATTTTATTAATCAGAAAAGTGTTTGTCTGGGGAGGATTATGCCCGGCAAAATTATGTCCCCGGAACATTGTCAGTGTACTGTTACACCTATTTAGATAATTTTATAAGGAAAAACTCTATGCGGAAAATTATTTTAGGCCTACAAAATGGCTATTTCCGGGTTGATTTTATCTCATCTTTTATTAGGTTATGTGTAATCCTGCTAACAAACTTTTTGCCCTATCTCGCAGTAGTAAAAATTTCGAAAATAAACCCATGTGACCAATTTCAATTAGGCCTAGCGGAATATCGTACATGCAGCGTACACACCACAGCTGCCTTTGCGTTGTATAATATCGGATTCTCTGTAGGCTCGATGTCGGTCTGTCAACGTGTCACCAACCGGTTTCACACTGTACGTCTCATTACCCGCCGTAAACTCTGCCCTATAACACAAGAGATAACGATATATATTTCGTTATATTTCAGAAAACATAAAAAGTAGAATATTTACCTCCGCTAAAGAGGTAATGTTTTTGCCGGACTTTGTTTGTCTGTCTGTCCGTTAGCAAGATAACTCAAAAAGTTATGGACGGATCTTTCTGAAATTTTCTGCGAATGTCGGGAATGGCACAAACTACCAGTGATTCAATTTCGGGGGTGATCCGGAAAAAAATCTGGATTCTGGATCACTGTGAAATTTTCGTTACCATTGCTTTCAATGGAGCATAAGGGAAACCGCTGACAAACCGAAGATAGTGCTGCCACCTAGCGAACAACATTGCCTTGGCGGAGGTGTGCGGGCTCCGACTGCTTTCTAGTTACGTCATGTTGTCGATTTCATTCACTATTATTGAGATCTTACCGTTCGGTGAGTTCATTTGTCCAGCTTTTAGCCGCGCCGTGCATGACGTACGGGTAATGCCAACGTATGTTGTCTGTCATTTTCTCTGTCTGCTGTGAATATAACTTTGCTGTGCGATCGTCATGCAACTCGATATTGACTGGGATGCATTCATAGTTATTGCAATAATAATTAGCTACCGTGTTTTCGCTTTTTGTAGACTACGCTTAACGTCAGCAATCTAGTGTAGGGCAAACGACATCAGATTTGGAGTAGCATAAAAGTAGGGTACTGGGGTTATGCGTACGTCCAATAACAGCACGTCTATTTTCCACTCATTAGCGCAGCATTTTTCAGCTTTAGTTTGACATCAGTGTGCAGAACGAACAGGCAAAAGTGCTTTTACGATGTCAACATGGACTACTGGCAAAAAAGTTTGTATGATTTACTGCATGTTTCCTGTTATTTTAGTCACCAAATTTCGGTAATTTTAAAAGCACTTGGTGACTTGATTCTTTAAGATTTGTTCAAATCAAATTTCGTATCAAATGACAAATTTTCAAAATGGCTTGACATCAGAACAATTTACGAAAAAATTGATTTAGGCCTACATCACGATTTTATGAAATCGTGGAAATAAATCATCCGATATATATTTAATTGCGCGCAAAGTGGCAGTTCTGGTTTTAGAACACTTTGCGAACTAAGCCATCTTGTAGGCCCCTACATGCTATAATAAAACATTCGCGCAGACAATTGTGTAGACAGCATATCACAGTATAGTTAATACATGTAGGCCTATATCACAAAGCGCCAGCTATAGCCTATAGCATTCCCACTGTCACGCTAGGTTTAGCACGGGCGCTCAGAATAAAATCACGTCACATATTATACGGTCATAAACTATACACCGTTTAAAATCCGCTTGGTGGCTCAGTGATTAGCGCATTGGATTTGCGGTCGTGAGATCGCAGGTTTGCTATCAAGTAGCAACTTATTATGGGCAAATTGTTCGCGTTCTGCTTCTGTCACCAAGCAGTAAGCTATAATTTGGTACCAGCTGCAGCTAGAAAGGTAACCGTAGGTCTGGCGTCGTATACTGGCCATGCAACACAAACTCGGTGATCTATCCACCAGCCTTCTCAATTGCCTACAAAAGAAAGATGAGCACTCGTGATTTGCGGCCTCTTTAACTTTTTACGTTGCACCGTTTCTTTTGACTCCAGACAGTAACATCCTGTAAGTCGACAGCAATTTAGCGAATCAGATGTCGTTTGGCGTCATAAAAGTCAAGCATCTAGCCGCATTACAAATTAATGCAGGTAATGCATGTGTAAACGTACAGGAATCCGTAACAGGTGCAGGCTGAAGCGGTTGAATCTGCATAACCGTCAACCGAACCAGTGTAGAAACAGTGATCCGCTTTCTACAGCGAACAATATTTGCCTAGAAGTGAAAAACGATATTACTGGTCGTTTTACAGGCATTATTATTATCGTTGTCATTTTTATGCATACTTGTGTACTGCGTAATTTTTGACATTTTCACTTGTTCTCTGTTTTTTTTACTATATGTGTACTCCTGTGTTAACAAAATCACATTGTAATGATTTCTTGATACTAACAAGATAATGTTCATACGAACATGGAGTCTGTCCAATGCATTTCGATAGTTTACAGCAATTGTCAGTATAAATATAATCAGTGAACTGTTCAAACTAGTAAAAAAAATCAAAATGTTTAATTTAAAATTGTACAGCAGCAATGTTATTGTCATTCTTTGCTAATATTATAATCAAACAATTAACGTTGCCAGTCACGTGACCATTCGATTTGTCACAGATGTTTTACTATAAATGGTCCATTGTGACCACGCGTCTGGCCTGTTTGGCACCGTTATCGACATATCAAGATGGTGTGTCTGCGACTTTCGTGATTTTTGTCGGCGACTTTCACCGAAACTTTATGGTTTCATAATTTGTCACCGTTTGTGTCCGCAACTTTCATGATCTGTGTCCACAACTTTTCCCACGAGAAAGTTTTGGTGAAAGTCGGCGTAATGGAATTTGGGCTTAAGGTGATTTTATACTTTGTCCAATCCTATGCAGACAATAACGTTATTAATTATTATCACTAATTTTTTTACCACGTTGCTGGTGTCTCGGTAAGTTGCTCCCATGTCTGTTACCTCTTTCTCTACATACGCTGTCGAAAACAAATATCTGTAACATGCAAAAAATACAAAAACATTACTTTTTCATATAGGTTAAACACGCGCTGTTACAGGGCCGGATTTAGCTGGTGGGAGGCCTGGGGCCCCTGGTGGGAGGCCTGGGCCCAGTGGCGTATTTGGGATTTCAGAAAGGAATTGGCTATCGAATTACAGGGTTTTAAAAATTGAGGGGTTTGGTGGGAGACCCTCTGTTGGTGGGAGACCTGGGGCCCGGAACCCCCCGCCCTCTCCCTAAATCCGGCCCTGCGCTGTTATATGCAATTTTGTACTTTTGTCGAACGACAGACTGTAGTTCATTTATTGCAAGACCAAGTCAGGTCATCTAGCTTTAAATAAAACCAGGACAATTTAGAACAACATCTTAAAGTCCAGTATAACAAGCCTATGCCAGTTTTTTTCACGTCGATCGTCAGTTGCGTTTTTCCAACACAAGAACACATGTCGTCAGACGGACCCACATTAGCATTTGAGACAGGTGTTTTGCGACTGCCTGAAGTTTATATAAGAAAAAAAGACGTTCATTGTGAACAGTTTAAGCGTCTCCTAACTGTTTCAATTTTTCACACTCACATGCTTACTTACTCATTTACTTCCTTACTTTAAAAGATGTGCATAGTTCTTGAAAATCCATCTCAAAGCGACAAAGCTTCACTTGGCACATGGGATCACAGAGTGTTACTGTTACCTGCCTCTCGACACCTTACTTACTTACTAACGTATTTACTCGTGTGTGTTTATGGGGACTTCACATCCGACTTAAAAGAAAAACAAAAATATACAAAAGCAACAGAAATTTAAAAAAGATGTATTGATACCGTCGTAGAAAATCTACCTGTTTAAACAAAGCTTCACTGTGAACGTTTTACCGAATGCTTTGACGACGGCTGTAATATGTGCATAATGACTCCCAGCCTACAGTGCAGTACAGTCATTAATACCAGCATTGACATCACGGTACAACTACTGGAGCAGCTATTTCAGCACACCACACTAACATTGCAATAAATAAAAATGAAATTTTTATGTTTATATTACGGCACGTAATTTTAACACTTATATTGTGATAAACATGAATAATTTTAAAAAGCACATCGACAAAAACAGCCAGAGTAATATTAACAAAAGCTATTAATAGTCGACATAATTTTCCGTGAACATCGTCATTATTTCAAATGAAATACAACAAAATTCAGTGACTTATGACCAGCGTAGTGTGCGATATATCATCGAAAAGTACGGTTGTGAACATAAATAAACACACTGCACAATGTTCGCTACAACAGTAGAGTTTTTCGATCCATAACTAAATAATCAATATTTTACCGTTAAAGCGTTGCTTAAAGACACTCGTTAGTTTAGTTAGTCGTTTTTTCCTTGTTTTTCCCAGCATTACCGTGGTGTTTGATTCTATTATTGCTGTCTGAGATTTTGACTATTTCACTACCGTTTTTATTTTGTTCAATTGTAATAATTATCGGCTTTGCAGCTCAAACGATTCCGCTTTTTCTACACGTTTTTCTGTAGAGTGGTCAAGTCTGCCTGTCGCCTGTCTCACTCATGCGCGTTGCTTGTATTGTTTGACGGATTTAGAAACCATTATTTTGGCAACTACACTGTTGGGGGCCCAAAACACATTGTGTCACATAGAGTGTCAAGCCTCGCAGAAAAAAGGCATATTTGGAGATCAAACCTTTCATCCAGAAAATGCAATTGCAAACCTTCAATGTTATGGTGTCAACAGGCAAAGGAATGCAAATGAGCGATTACGCCTATTGTCATATTAGTTTTGTCCTTGTTATTAATAGTTGCGGTTTATCAACTGTTGTATTAAACGAATGTAATTATCATAAGCAATGCAGATGATGAGTTCTTACGCCGTTCTGAGTAGAGAAAATTCGTTTGTGATCTTTGTTGACTTTGACATCAGCCTCTGAGTGTCTGGTGTACTCACTGTTCACGGGACGAGATGCTCCCCAACGTCTTGAGTCTTCCGGCGCAGCTGTGTTAACGACAGACAGTTCATGCAAATGAAAGATATGTAAGTATAGGTAAGTTACTTATATAGCCATTTAACTTAATCGGTAGGCGCGTGAACGCCTGCCTCGGTTAGTACTTGGATGATCTGACCGATCGCAGACGGCAAAACCACCCACCACCCAGATTAATCTTGCATCTCTTTGTTCGTTTTGTCTTCGTGGATAGGTGCAAGAACTATATACCAGCGAAAGCTGCAGCATAAACAGGCACACGGCGCGATGCACTAACCCCGTATTCGTGGTCTGGCAGTGTAAACTGGTGTCTGGCTGAGGCCTAACGGGACTGAGATCAGCGCCGCTCATGGTCTTTGCGGGAAGTGGGCCTACTTTATAGCTAGTTAACATAGACGCAAACTATATTCACTCGAGGCTTATGCGTCGCATTGCATTTCAACATTTTCCCTCCCCGGTTGTCAGATATCACCATAAACACCAACTTTAATGACCTGAAGACGCTGGCGCAACGTAAACACAAAATACCGCCAACAGCGCGAACGTCGACACTATCATTATGTCACGTGACTCGTTCACACGTTACGATTACGTCATAATGACGTCACACGGCAAACTCTTTACTCCGAATCCGGTATCACTGGCAAATATAAATCTACATCATTCTGTCAGCACAAAAGTATGGCCTAGTGCCCTTGCAGGTGAGTACACTATAACTTCCCGTCTCTGTACACGCAGAGGGTGTAGTCGACCGCGTACAAGCGTTATCGTAAATTTTTCTTTTTACTGCAGAACGCGTGTCGGCGACCGACAGACCGACTCGCTTGAGCGGTAAAGTGTGCAGAACCCTGCCAGCTACTACTGTAGTGCAGCTCAGCACGACATAGACAATGCATCTATAGAGCAAAGACATTATTCAACATCACGAATACAGACCGTACTCAATGTGCACTAAGAAGTGGCGGTGTCATTCGGTCAAGGCACCGTAGGCGCCGAGAATCAAGACTCCGAAGTCGCCTAGCTTGAGAAGCCGGAGGCGTCGACGAAAAGAAAATCATGGGAAGCAGACTGTAACTCTGTCGGTTTTACTCCAGTTGATCTGGGGAATCTGAGAAAAATGTCCTGAGTTCTTGCAGTCAGAGCCCCTATGCATTTTGAGTTTGAGATAGGAATATGGTGCATAGCATTTTTTTTAGTTTTTTGACATTGCGTCAAAATTAACCGCAGAATTGAACAGCGGTACGACCATGTTGACAACAAAAACTGCCTGAACGGCGTATCGCCTCCAAAATAAGTACCGGCAAGCGATACCGATCAGTAACGGTAAAAACTGACAAGAATGTGGTTTTATAATAATAAAAATACAGTCTCATGTCTTAGTTTCAAAACCGTTTCAATAGGTACTAACGTCTCAATATCGTTTTGAACACTGCTCAACCCATCGGTTTTTTTCGATTTCGATCCAAAAGATGTCGCAGTCTGTTTCGGGTCTATAGGGGCCTACGTCTGCAAGACTAAAGTGCAAGCCATTACTGTATTCCACTTTCAATAGTGTGTCGGGAAAATAATAAGAACACGCCAACATAGTCAGCTAAAACTTTAGATATTGACATTGCATTGGTGCTTAATGGTTTTTAACATACATTCAATCTCAGTCTCGATCTCGATCTTGAAGCTACGCGTCTCGATGGCACCTCCAAATGCTTGTATGGTAAACTGTGGCCAAACCGTTTCAGTTAGCGGCATGGTTACTATTGACAACTTATAAAAACTGACCAGCACTTTATTTCACGATATCATCGCCTACCCTCATAGACACCTGTTTTTCTAAAATTAAAGGTCTTACCCTTTAAAATTTAGACTGGCAATCGAGCAAGTAATGAATCGGTCCAACTGCAATGCCGCCTATGATAGCTTATCTGAGGTAGTGCGATGCCGTAGTGTCCAGTACACCCTTGATCATGCGCAATGCGGCTGCAGCAAGAAATTTGGTCAATAATTTTGGTGACGATACAGTAGTGTAATAAAGCTACAACAGCGACTTACGACCTTTTTTTGCGAGTTTGCTTTTCACCAGCTATGGGCTTGGGGACCGTTAACGTAATACCCCGTTTACATGATCGAGCAAACGTCGAGCAGACATCCAGCAAAACATCGAGCAAACATTAAGCAGACATCAAGCAAACGTCGAACAAATGTCCAGCAAACATCGAGCAAACATCGAGCAAATATAAAGCATGCATAAAGCATAACAAACATCGAGCAGATATCAAGCAAACGTCGAGCAAACATCGAGCTGGCTGGTCCAACTAACATATAGCCAGCTCGTCGAGCCAGCTTAATCGTGTAAACGGGGTATAAGTTTTCCTGGGTGGGGTCTGGCAGCAAAATCTTAGCCGCCAAGAGTATTCTTGTTATTTGGGTTCTCAAGTGGCATTTTTTTGTGATGGGCGCACTGTACAAGTGTATCATTTTGTTCATTTTTTTGCTCATACACAAACACAATATCGTTGAGATATAGTGGGCGTCGCTCGCTCAATATTGCGTGACACTTATGCAACAATCTTTTTTCTCAGCAAACAAAAAAAATCTTGCGCACACAATTTTACAACGTTTATAAACTTTACCTAGGTCCAAGTTTTTCACGATGTATGCATATTATTGTGTTGCCTTTTTGTGTCGCCCCGTTCGAACCAACCCGCGAAACTTAAATCCAACGCCATTGTAAACTGGACACGAACTGCACTTAAACTGGTTTCTCGTTTCCATATGACTTGCAGGCTGAAATTAAATAAACAATTGATTGAGCGCTACATGTAGGCTTACCGTATATAAACGTACTGCCTAATGGGTGTAGATTTAGATTTAGATTTATCAGTGCCGGTGCCGGTGCCGGATTTGAAATCAGGAACGATTAGAATCGTTTGATGTCATTATTACCTCATCGTGACTTGTGGACGAGTCACGTGACATCATGTTGATACTGTCGGCTTTCCCCTTGTTGGTGGTATTTTGTGTCCAAGTTGCCCTAGCTTTTTCAGGTATGTAGGGAGTCAAAATTTGGTACTGTGAAAAAGTACGGGGAGAAAATATTAATTTTAAATTTTTATTTACATTTCACGACATTTAGTATAATAGGCCCTATCACGCAAAAACATGCTAAAACAAAAGAACTACCGTAAAAATTACTGCAATATAATAAACTAGAGGCAAACATTATTGCTTTAGTAAAAAAATTGAAAACGGAGTAAAAGTGTACCAATATTTAATCGCGATTAATAATAAAGAGTTCTTAATACGCTAAAACGTCAATCAATGCTTTAATTCGACAGTTGTAAATATAATTTACATACATGACTGTACTTTGACGCAGCTGCGTCGGATGACGCGCTACACTGGGAGGCATTGCACAGATGATTACCTTCGGCATATCTTTTGATGCGCCAAATTTGGTAAAAATTTGTTCACAGGGGGTTTCCCCACGAATAGGTAAAATATAACGTTTGCGTGACTTTTTGTACATTTCCTTCCCTTTTTTCTTGCCGTCCTATACAGGAAAAACGACTAAACCGATTTTAACGCACGATGGCTCATATGACGCGGTTTCATGCAAGCTTTATAGTGGTGTCAACATCGATAACCTTAAATGACCTTGAATGCCCAAAATAGGTGGTTTTAGCGTTTTTTTGCAATTTGTGGCTGCGGCACAGATTTCAAAAGTGAATTGCAACAAAATGGATGCAGATAGATTAAGACAACCTGCGAACAGCCACTGCTAGGCTGTCGCGCGTCTCATGAGCTTTTCTCAAATTACTTGTTTTTGAGACGCAGTGTAATTTGTTGACGTTTCGACAACTGCTTTCCTCGGAACGAATTTTGTTAGCCGTTAGATGTCGCTATGACGAACAAATTGTCACAAACATGCGAAAGTTGGTAGGATCTTTTGTTTTGATTTAACAACATTGAGCAATTTGTCATAAAAATATTGTAATTATTATGATTGATTGTCTTTGTTTTTTGACACAGATGTGTTTAAAGCAGCGCTGTGTCTACGTGTCGGACGTCCCTACAGTGGATTGCGGTAACTGCTCAAAACAAGGAGTATGTAATTAATTTTAATGCTACTCGCATTGCTTATTAACTTTTAACGGCGTATGTTTTTCTTTGAACCATTGAAGCAAATTTCCACCGTCCCTTTCAAGTTTTTTCTTTTGTTTAATTTAAAAAAAAATTTTTCCCTTTCTTTTCCGGAAGCCATTTCCCTGAACTCAACCAAAATGTCTGAGATTTTTATCGGTTCTTTTTTTACTTCGTTTCTTTTTTTTGGTTTTTCCAAATTCAGCCAGAGGGTCTTGGAATCGCAGTAAGTTTTTCAATAGGGTTTAGGGCAAAGCTTCCGCCGCCGTCGATTTTCGAACGTTCTGTCATTAAAACGCATTTGGAAGCAACGCGTGAAATGAATATAATCCCCAATAAATTCGTGAAACAACTGCTAAATCTCGTTGAAAAATATTAATCCGTACTGAAATTATTAATTGTTAAATCTCGATAGCAAAATATCTCCGTTACCAATATGGTGTTACATAAGTAAACCCCTGAGTACATTTGCATAACTTCAACACCCAATGTCAAATTCTAACAAAATTTTGCATTAACAATGCATCATCTATTGGCGACGTGCCAAATTTCAGTTAAATCCATTCACGCAAACAATTGTTACAGCGGCGTTTGTGAGTTCGCCTTAAAACGTGAAGTGTCCAGTATTAAGCAACCGTTTGTTTAATTTTGACAATGTCCACGGCTTACTGGGAAATTCCGCGATAAACTTGTAGCACTGTACTCTTTCTTTTGTCTCACAGTTTAATTAAAACACGATCATCTGCACAAATCACCATTTTGTTATTGTTTACGTTATTTTAATTGCGTCAACAAACGTCACTTCTACTTGAGCGACAGCAGTATGCAACGCCATATTGGTAACGAAAATATTTTGTTATCGATATTCAACATTTGATAATTTCGACAAAAAATAATATTTTTCAACGAAACTTGGCAATCGCTTTAAAAATTTGTGGGGATTAAGTTTATTTAACTTTATTATAATTCGTTCAGATTTGACATTTTTATTGCACGATGTCTAAGGGGTCAGTTTTTTACAAGACACATTGTAGGTCCTAAGTTATACCGACTTCTCCAAATAGACGTAAAATCCCATTTTCTTTTTATTTATCTCATGGTTTTTCTGGTGTAGATGCTAACATTACCTACAGAAAAATATGTTTTGAATTCGTTTGCTGGGAGTGCTGCTCACTCCAAACTTGCCGATAGACAAGCACGTCACCTCACTCAGTACAAAGTGCTTTTTTCGAGCTGCGACAACTACGCCGTATTCGACGCTCGCTAGATGACGACTACGTCGCCACACTGGTTCAAGTGTTCATTACCAACCGCGTCGACTACTGTGTCGGTCTACTGGCCGTCTCGCCAAAGAAGACGACAGCCAAGTTGCAACGTGTTCTCAACGCAGCTGCACGAGTCGTGTCAAACTGTGGCAAGTTCGATCGAAGAATGACCCATTTCCGGCGGCCCGTTTTGCACTGGCTGGATGTCACTGACCGGATTAGGTTCCGGTTGTGCGTTCAGGTGTACAAGTGTCGACACAATTAACATGGCTCCTGGATACCTGATCGATCTCTGCCAGCCAGTCGCCAGCATTGATGGTCACGGGCATCTGTGATCTGCAAGCCGTGGTCAGCTGCAGATTCCACGGATCAAGATGGCAACCTACGGAAACCATGCTTTTGGACATGCCGGTCCATCTACTTGGAACGCTCTGCCGAACACTCTTAAATGCAGTTTACACTGTATACATATTTTTAGAAGTCATCTAAAACATTTTGCTTTTCGTTTTACTAGCGCATCGAGGTTGTTACAGCTAACGTGCTATACAGGGTGGCCCCCAAAAAGTAAACTATTGCATTTTGTCAATATCTTTGCTGAATATTCACCAATTTTCATAATTTTTCACCAGCGAACTTCATAGGAAATGTGCTATTTAGTGGCATGCTATTTACTTATTATGTCGCTACATTACCTTGTAAAACATAAATATCAAAATCTAGCAACATTTACAGATAAGCACAAGGTATTATAGTAATTGTTAAAGTATTTAAATAAAATGTTAAATATTAATTATAGTAAATGTCAAAAATGTTTACGTATAGCTACAGAGTAAGTTTTTATCTTTCAGTAAAATATTGCACAGCTTGTAGGGCCGCGCGATCAAAATACAATGCTTATGCAGTTAGTTAACTAAGCAAAATTGCAGCCGCCAATCATCATTAATGTACATTGAAAATTTATGCACATAAATGGCTGAACTTATTTGAAAAATGTTCAATATGTCCTCCATTGTTTTTTACACTGAATATAACTTATATTTACCATTTTAGTTGAATACATTAAAAATTTATCATTAGAACTTTTGCCGATCTGTAGAAATTGTTGGTTTTCGGATATTTGTGTTTCTCAAGGTAAAGTAGCGATACAATAGACGTGATGTGCATGCCACTAAGTAGCAATTTCTTGCATAGTCCACTGCTGAAAAAGTTGTGAAAATTGGTCAATATTTAGTGACGATATTGTCAAAGTGCAGTAGCTTACTTTGTGGGCCACCCTGTATAAATTACTTACTTACATACTTACTATCTGTTTGTATTTTGGACAAATGTATTCGATTCGGGGACAATTGCAATTTTCTTGTGCGATTTTGGGTCATTTTTTCATAAATTTGTGTATTAACAGAAAAAGCATAAACTGACATTTTTTATAATATCGGAGCAAGTGAAGACGGAAATGTCAATTTAATGCAAGTTAAACTGACTCAAAGTATATTAAACATTTGCAACGAATAATCGCGTAAATCTAGGATATAATCCCTACGATCTCTATCTCCCCTAAAATCAGCTATGGGGCCGCCTGTGGCAATACAATTTTTTTGCGATCGTCGATTTTGAGATAGGCCTATTCCAGGTCTGAAATAAACATTTAAAAGTAGGCTCAATACTACAAAAGTTTAATATGCATGTACGGTTGTTATTTTGTTATTTAGATTTTAAATTATGCCACATACTCCACTTATGAATACTGATGTACAAATTATCGATGTATTCAGGTGTGCAACACTCTAGGTCAATGTCACTGTAATGAAGGCTATGCTCCTCCCGACTGCTCAAAGCCTGGCGCCGGCGGCAGTTACCATAGCAACCCTGCTAAAGAAGTTAAACCGGAAGTGACGACAAAAGATACAGGTGTGACTCAAGCTGCTACTGAAAAACCAGATCCTTCTGAAAAACAAGTCCCTACTAACACGTCAGGTGCGCATCATACGTTATGGAGCATTTTCAGATAGACATGATCAGCGGCGTCGCTGATTAAAAAGTGTCGAAAGCAGAAAGATAACAATTTTCCAAGAGACAGCTGCAGATTCACGACACATGAGCTAATATGGGTGCTCAAAATTTTTATTTGGCCTTTAAATTTGTCTGAATAGTGGATTTTTAGTTTATTTTCTGCGTTTGTGCTGGAATTTCCATAATAATGGCACAAGCGTGGTCTGTTGTAGTTTGTCGGGTGTAGTTTGTATTCTCCATATCACGATTTTCATAACCTTTTGACATGAGTTCATGTTTCTAAATATATATGCACTATATATATA
>Ga0209367_1003871_pt1 | contig 20490 bp, 14 predicted proteins | sample WorMetLIZISLAND2_FD_187412 | JGI IMG/M metagenome (GOLD analysis project Ga0209367, IMG submission 187412) | Marine gutless worms symbiont microbial communities from Max Planck institute for Marine Microbiology, Germany - Olavius geniculatus... ...
AATATTTATGTAAAAAACTGTTCAGTTTATATACAGTGTAAGGGTGATATCGTGGTTGTAGATATAAAACAGCACAAATCACAATTTAAAAATTCAAACATCACCATTACACAATGTCTGAAGAACTTTGCTGACTGTGTAATGGTGAAGTTTGAATTTTTAAATTGTGATTTGTGCTGTTTTATCTCTACAGCCACGATGTCACCTTTACACTGTATATAAACTGAACAGTTTTTTTTTACATAAATAAAGATAATAACCTGCGCACAGAACCCAAACTGTAACTCAGATGTGCAAAGCTTATCACGAAAACGATTAATTACCTTCACCAAGGAGGTTATGTTTTTTGCCAGAGTTTGTTTGTCTGTCTGTGTGTTAGCAAGATAACTCAAAAAGTTATGGAAGGATTTTTCTGTAATTTTCAGGGAATGTCGGAAATGGCAAAAGCTACAAGTGGTTTAACCTTGGAGGTGATCCGGAAGGAATCGTGTATTTTGGATCACTTTGAAATTTTAGTTAACATTGCTTTAAATGGGACTACAATGTTGTGTCGAGTCAATATGCTTGGCGGAGGTCTGCGCTCTCCGAGTGTTTTTCCAGTTACAATATGATCAAACAGTTTAACAAAAATACAACTCAGGCTCAGGGCTATCCCACGGAAGTTATCACTACTAGACACACTAGCATTTTTACCTTAGGAATAAGCAGTATAGTACTGATAAATCTGATCTGATAAATAAATAAATCTGATAAATCTAAAACAGATAAATCTGTTGGAACTGTACCATGTCATATAGCAGCAAACAAAAACTGACAAATCAGCTCCAGCCTGTATAAAATGATCAGATGACAATTCGTATTTGCCATCATTCTTATGTGGAGCAAGCTTAGATATGGCATTATAAACATCACCGCAACTAATAACACAATCACTGTACAAAAAAAAATCAGAGTTAATACCATTTTCCACTTCATCGGATATGTCATGCAGGACACTATGATCATAAGGCACACTGTTATACAAATCCTTGTACCTTTGAGCAAACCTCTCAGCAATAAATGCCTCACTAGCACTGTAGCACAGTCATCAACCATTGTACAGTTTGGTGTTTTCTTTGACCAAATTTTATCAATTTCGACCCAAAAATTACGCCCACCATTATCCAAAAAATGCATGATCGATTACGTACGATCAATTCATCATTATTTTAATCAGCGGATAGCATAATACTGCCATACTGCCTAAAGCTTAACATTCAAATTTCACATGGTAGTGCAAAAAATTCAGGCGACGTGGTCGGATTTATTGCATTTTGTGTTGCAGTTTATGTGAATAAATAATAATAAAATCGGTCTATATTCGTCAAAATTTATATTTAGCCTAGTTTCCGTTTCTTGCTTGTTGTCTGTTTTTGTTTTTTTCTTTGCTGTCATTCAATGACGAAAAAAGTTGTATAAAATATTATCACAAAAATAAAAGTGGCTTACTTTTTGTGGGACACGATATAAAACTTACGTTCATCACAGGCTGAACGGTAGTTCAAGCCCTGTGTTAACGGCGACTTCTCTTTCTTCTGGGAAAGCCAAAAATTCGACCCCCCACAGAATCAAAACCCCTCACCCGATTGAGATAAAATTCGGCACGGTTGATTATGTCGGCAAAATTTTATGCAAATCCCTCCAAGGGGGGCTTCCCGGCAAATGGGTGAAATATACGCAAAAAATTTTGCAGCTATATACCTTTTTTTAGAAACTCACCTACAGGTCAGACCCCTCAACGGATTTTTGCGCGCGATGGCTCAAACGACGCGGTCTCACGCACGGATGTGCCTTTTGGGGGTTAAAAAATTTGAAATTAATAATAAAAGTATTTATTCGCAAAAATCGAAAAAATTACAATGGCGCCCATAGGGAAAATTAAGCAATTCTTTAAACGATCATAACTTTGGCTGTGTATAAGATAAAGTCGTAATTTTTGGTTCTAGGGTATGGTTTTCGGGGATGGCGAATCTAACAGTGTCATTTAATTTTACCCCGGATGCTCCCTGGTTGCCATAACAACGAAATTTGGGACAAAATGGGCTATAACTTGGCTTGCGAGAACATTTTTGCGAGATTTTTGCACCTAGGCTTATGGGGGGGGGTTTCGGGGATGGGCCATTGAATGCTGTCAATTGCGTTTTCCCATCAAACGTGATCATTTCTGCATGCGGAAGGTGCAAAGCGGCTAGTAACTGATTGTGTCTCTGAGTACTGTCATCCGTCATAGGAGCGGACATGCCTGGCCATTCTGGTGCCAAGTTTGATGGCAATCCACTACAGTATTGGTCGTTCATAAGGAGTTTTGAGAACAGTGTAGAAAGAATGTGTGACGATGATGGATCAAGGCTGACCCGACTGCTGCAGTATTGTGTTGGCAAAGCGAGGAAAGTAATTCATTGCTGCACGGTCATGCCACCTAGTGAAGGATACAAGCATGCTCGTAAATTATTGAAGGAGAGATTTGGAAATGAATACAGAATTTCAGAAGCTTGGATTGATAAGGTTACAAACGGGCAGCAGATAAAGCCCCATGAAGGTTAGTCTTTTAGGGACTTAGCAGATGACCTTAAAAGTTGTGAGGCAACCCTGGGTGCCATGAACCACTTAAATGAGGTTAGTTCACAGCGTGTATTTGTGAAGATTGTGGGTATTGCCACGCTACTTGCAGATGCGATGGATGAGAGAAATCCATGAAGTGCAGAATAGACAGCAAAGGTCTGCAAAATTTCATGATTTAGTTTCATTTGTAGACAGAGCTGCCGAAGATGTGACTGATGCAGTCTACAGTGGACTGCTAACTGCAGGTAGAGGAGCAGCTAGGTCTCACCAGCCTACTGAAGCAGTTGCGGCAAACATTTCTACTTCTCCCCTTCAAGGTCAGGGTGGATGTGTGGTATGCAGTGGCTCACACAGTGTAGCTTACTGCGAACAGTTTAAAGGATTAGACTTAGGATCACGAGCTAAGTTTGCCCGCCAGAAAGGGTTATGCTTCAATTGCTTGAAGAGAGGTCATAAGGCAGAATCATGCACAGTTGCAAAGAGATGCCCTATTTCTGGCTGTGGAAGAAAACACTCGCCACTTCTACATAAGCCCTCTCCAGCAGCGACACAAGTTAGAGCAGAGGCTGAAGAAACGTGTCTTGCCACAGGGGCCGGTGCTGGGCTAAGAGTTTCCCTGCCTATAGTGCCAGTTCAAGTTAGAGTCAAGGGAAGTGAACACTCTGTTCTTACATGTGCATTGCTGGATAGCGGGTCAACAAATAGTTTCTGCTGTAAAGAATTGACAGAATTGCTAGGAGTGAAAGGTCAGAAGGAAGTATTCACACTAACCACATTAGGCAGAGCAGACAGCATGGAAGAAGCTCAGGTAGTTTGAGCCTTGAGGTATCAGACGTTAACAGTGAAAGGTCATTTGACATGCCAAAAGTGTTCACAAGGAGAAAATTGCCTATTAGTAGGCAGAATGCAGCAAGAATTGGTGATGTTGCTAAATGGGCACATTTACGTGACATTCAGTTGCCAAATCTAAAAGGCTTGAAGGTCATGCTTCTCATTGGCCAAGATGTGCCAGAAGCGATGATTTGCTATGAGACACAGCAAGGATCTATTGGTGCACCATATGCAGTGAGGACCCCTTTCAGGTGGACAGTAAATGGGCCGCTGAATGCTGATGGTGATTGCAGGGTCTATTCCAGTTTCATTAGTGCAGAAGAAAAGCTAAGACAGTCAGGTAGCGAGATTCTGTAAATTGGATTCTCTGGAGGATGACACGAAAGGAATGTCTATCGAAGATCAGTACATAAACAATGATACTAAGCGATTTCATACGTTTGTCGCAAACAGAATTGCAGTCATAAGAGGAGCATCAGAACCAGATCAGTGGCGACACATACCTTCTGCATGTAACCCAGCTGATGATGTGTTACGTGGGCTGAACGCCCAGGCTTTAGCTTCTCAGAGCAGATGGTGGAATGGTCCAAAGTTTTTGACCAAGTCTGAAGATAATTGGCCGAGAAATAAGTTCTCGCACAATTTACAAGATGATGATCCTGAAATAAAGAAAGACAGGTCAAGTGCTGTGTCATGTGCCACGGCAAGTCATGGACGTGCATCTGATGTGGTCGAGAGGTTGCTTTCCTGCCAATCGGACTGAGTGAAGTTGAAGAGACATGTCGCATGGCTTCGTAGATATATGATGTACCTGAGACATAAGTGTGATGCCAGCTCTCATGTTGAAACTGGTCACTTGACAGCGAACGAATTGGATTCTGCTGAGACTGTCATATTACGTTACATACAGAGGCAGTGCTTTCCGGAGGAAATAGACCACCTCGGTGAAAACCGCAGATTGCCAAAGTCTAGTTCTCTGTACCGGCTTTGTCTAGTGATTATGCCGGATGGCGTCATCCGTGTAGGTGGTCGCTTGAAAAATGCATCGCTTCCAATCAAAGCGAAACATCCTCTAATCCTGCCAAAAAACCACCATGTCGTTCATTTGCTAGTGAGACATGAACATGAAATGAATGGACATGTTGGACGAGAACATGTTTTATCACTGTTGCGTGAGAAGTACTGGATTGTTCGAGGAAGTTTGACTGTTCGCAGAATTCTTGGCAAATGTGTGACCTGTAGACGACTTGCAGGTCGATGCTGTGAACAGATGATGGCGGACTTACCTTCAGATCGTGTTGCAGTGGATAAACCTCCATTCACTTTTGTTGGAGTCGACATGTTCGGTCCATTCCTTGTACGACGTGGCCGAAGTGAAGTTAAGCGTTACGGATGTGTATTTACTTGTCTTGCCATGAGAGCTGTCCACATTGAAGTTGTCCACTCACTTGATACAGACTCTTTCTTGAATGCTGTTATGAGATTTATCAGCCGAAGAGAAAAGCCAGCAGAATTTAGATCCGATATGCGACAAACTTCAAGTCGGGCGGGTGATAGAGAATTGAAGGAAGCTGTTCAAGCTTGGAATCATGCTCAGATATCAAGTCGCCTCACACAGAACAACATTGAATGGAAATACAATCCTCCAGGAGCCTCCCATATGGGTGGAGTGTGGGAGCGTCAGATTAGAAGTGTTAGAAAGGTTTTGAATTCATTGCTGAAGGAACAATCTTTAGATGATGAAGCCTTGTGTACCGTCATGTGTCACGCCGAACAGATTGTTAACAGTAGACCACTCACTGCAGTGTCAGATGACGTTGATGACTTAGAAGCTTTGACGCCAGCTCATTTGCTAAATCTACGTCATGAACCGGTGATGCCGCCAGGTATATTTACGAAGCAGGACAGCTACATCAGACGACGTTGGAAGCAAGTGCAGTACATTGCTGACATGTTCTGGCGTTGTTGGATCCGCGAATACCTTCCGCTGCTACAACAGAGGCGGAAATGGTGCACAGTTACCAGGGACTTGCGCGCTGGAGACATTGTGCTGATTGCCGAAGAATGTCCCAGGAATTGCTGGCCACTCGCAAGAATTACAGATGTGCATGAAGGTAGTGATGGACATGTACGGTCGGCTACTCTGAGAACCAAGGACACTACCGTCGTGCGACCGATCACAAAACTTTGTCTTTCAGAATGTGTTGATCCTTGACATTACTGATAGGTGATGTATGCACATGCTGAAACTTTGTAGGCCTAGTGGTCAAGTAGTTAATGCGATGAACATTTTGAGTGTATAGATAGCCTATAGTAAGTTGAACTCTTTGTGTGCTTTGTCATTTAATACTGATGCTGATGCACTGACGTTTTTTTTGGTTTGAGTTGCTCAACTGTGTGTCAGTGTTTAATTGATGCTCATGTTGCACATCTGAAGTGATGTTTAATGATGCTTTAGTGATGAGCTGTAGTGATGTGCTGACTATTCGGTTATTTCGATTTCTGGAGTTACTTTAGTGGTGTGCAGATTACTCGATTATTTTGATTTGTTCAGTTACTTCAGTTACTGCTTAATTTTGAACCTTTACCTCTGTCCTTACAGTTGAATTATGTAAATGATGAGATCATTTAAGGGGCCGGTGTTGCGGACAGAGAATTTACTTACTTACTTGTCGATATGTTTTGTTATGAACAGAAAGTTTTTACTTACTTACTTTCGTGAAAGCCTGGACATTTTTGTTTTTGTTTTGATTAACATGTGCAAATAAAGAAATTTACGTCCAGTAGATTAATATGGCCAAGATAGCCAACGTTGTGAGTATGCGTTTAGGTTACAAACTGTTTGATTATCGATTCGATAGTTCAGTTGATTGATTCATCGATCTCATTCATTGATTCGACTGTTTGATAGACCATTTGATTGACTGACTGTTCGATTCCATTGATTGATTTGATTTTATTGATCGTATGATTAGTTGACTGATTTGTCGGTTGGTTGATTCATATTAGGTCCCTATTCACATTGTGCTTTACATTGTGCTTAGGATGAACGGTGTTAACGGTGTCTATGATGTCCGTGGTGTCCAGGGTGTTTATGGTGTCTATGATGAACGAAGTGTCTGTCTATGATGTCACTGGTGTCGATGATGCCAGATGATAATAAAGACGTTTGCTGAAACGATTGACTTTCACATGAGATATACTGAGAATAGAAATACTGTTAAACGTAAAAACTGACAAAATTCGAAAAATGACTGAAAGTAAAGAAAACTAAAATAAGAGAGAGAGAAAAACTGAAAAGGTAAGATAATAATGAAAACTAAAACTAAGAAAAAAAACTGAGAAGAGTAAAAATAAAAACCGTCAGCAGGTCCGACTAACCGTGAAGTCAGTCCGAGGGGGTGCCAGATGTCTATGGAGGAAAGGATTTGAGAAAATACAATACAATGGAGAATTTGCACTCAAAAACTGACAAATAAACTGTCAGTTTAATCTAGCACATAAACTAAAAAGAACTAAAATGTTTAAAAGAAAAATGAAATGAGAGATACTGAGAATAGATATACTGTTAAATGTAAAAACTGACAAAATAACTGACAAAATTCGAAAAATGACTGAAAGTAAAGAAAACTAAAATAAGAGAGAGAGAAAAACTGAAAAGGTAAGATAATAATGAAAACTAAAACTAAGAAAAAAACCGAGAAGAGTAAAAATAAAAACCGTGAGTGTCAAGCTATTGGCAATGTTGTCCGTTTTTCGTCCGTTCTTTTGTCTGCCTTTAACGGGTGTATTGTGGCTAAGCCTCAGGTCGTAAGAGAAAACTTTTTACACAAATAATTAGCCATGTGCGTTAAACTTGGGTATGCAAAATTTGAATTATTTTGTGCAAAAATATTTGTAAATTAAGGGTTGAATAGCAAGGGGTAGAAAAAATGTGCGTTCTTCAACGAAAAACTGGTCATATCTGGAAAACGGTAAAAGATACGGCCAAGGTTACTATAATCGCTATTAGGAAGTGGCATACGCCTTTTCAGATGACGTGAAAATCATGGACCTTGGATGACCTTAGAGGTCACTGACAATCAGTACGGTCGGCTATTTTAGCGACACTTGGGCTTCTTGTTTATCATTGCCGGATAGAGCAAACCGCCGTTAAATATGGTGCATGGCGGATCAAGCGAACGCAACAAAAAATGACGGGTTTCCGTTTTCCGATTGCCCTACAGCAGTTGCTTAATAATGCATCTTGAAAATTGTCTCGAAACACGCCAACAAAACAAAAAAAACTTCGTTTTTTTCAAGCGAAAACCGAAGTGCATTATTTTTTTATGTGTTTGTAATACACGTGTGAGCTCGTTTTCGTCGCATTTTTGAAGTTAATGATATGTATAGTTTACGCTATTTGTTGATTTGGTCAAATTGACTAAATTAATCTAGGTCCATAAAACATCAGCATTACGAGATCTTGGCGATTGAGTTGAGTGCCACTGCGTAACTTACAAAGTATTACATGTAAGTTAATGCTAGTAATTAATGCGCAATATTGTGAATTTGTGATGGGCTATCGGCTTGATGTAGGTCGGGCTAAGCGGTTAGGCCTACACCGCGTGCCAAAGAGTGAATCTAAAGTCTAGAAACTTACAGGTCACGCAGGCAAATCACAGAGCCTAGCAGTACAGTTGTTGTTTCAGCTGTATGCTATAGCTTTCATTGATGTAATCAATAAGCACAGAATATATTGTAAAAGGCTACATTGTGGTGCATTAAACACTCATGTTGATCAGCTTTAAGTCTAAGTTATAAAATAGTGCCCGATTTTCCTGAATTGAGACGTCGGCTTGCGAGGTTTTACAAGTATTGCTGACTGTTGTTCATCAGGTGGGCCGAATATTGCTACAGTAATAATATGCTGTTCGGTAGTTTCCAACTCACATTAGGCCTAACTGGTACTGTCGGTATTGTCGTCAAAATGTTGCCTAACGTAATCTTTGCTTGTTAGTCCGTCGTCTGTGTGCTGTTTTATGCTGTTTCATTAGAAATATGCTGATAAAAATATGAATATGCTGATAAATATGCTGATGACCATCGGCTGAGTGTCCGGTGTCGTCGGGACGACATGATCCCTGCTGCGGATCACCTCGAGCGCTGTCTGTCAGACGTTAGCCACTGGATGTTGGCTAACCGTTTTAAGCTGGATGCTGATAAGACCGAACTTCTCTGAGCCGGCTCGAAATACGCCTCTGCTGCGCTGGGCAGCAGTGGTCCGTCTCTACGTCTCGGAGATGAAACCGTCACACCGAGTGGCCACGTTCGAGACCTTGGCGTCACGTTTTCGTCTCACTTGAGTCTCGACAAACACGTCTCAAGTGTTACGGCGGAGTGTTTTTATTCGCTCCGTCAGCTCCGAAGAGTTTGACGATTCTTGACCACCGACTGCCCGACTCCTTGAAGACGCTCGTCCATGCCTTCATCATGTCGCGTGTGGATTACTGCAACGCTGTGCTTGCCGGATCACCTCAACACATAACTGACACGCTTCGTTTCGTCTCTGGCACGCACAATTTCGAGCATGATCTATCCCGTCTACTGCATGACAAACCGCACTGGCTCAATGTTCCTGAGCAAGTGCAGTACAAGCTGGCAGTTACGGTTCACCGGTGCCTTCAAGATCAAGCGCCGAAATACCTGGTCGACCACTGCATCCCAGTCTCCGATGTCGCCAGTCGACAGCGTCTGAGATCTGCCAGTCGATGCTTCCTTACTGTTCCGCGACTTCGACGAAGCACGTTCGGCCGTCGGGCCTTCGCTGTTGGGGGTCCAATGGCTTGGTACTCATTACCGGACAATCTCCGTGATCTATCGTTCAGCAGCAGTAGCTTTTGGGCGCGGTTTAAAAAGTGTCCTGTTCGCGAGATATTAGTGCATTCAGCGCAACAAAAATGCTTCATGATATTGCGCTATATAAATTTAATATTGACATTAACATTGACATTGACAAATAAAATATTATATCTTTACGACGTTTTCTGTCTTCTCCGAATTAACAGTAGAATTTAATTTATAGTTTACAGAGAAATGACCCAGCATAAAATGCCCTTTACCACGCCGTGCAGTGCAGTTAAAACAAACAAGACTAGAGAGATGTTTGAATAAAATAGTTCTGGTGTAAACCTCGTTTATTACAACTCATTTGAGCAATGAAAGCTACATGCGGTGTCACAAACAGCTTACCAGAACTGTAGACGCCTATGAATATTTTCAGATTAAAAACAAGAATGTCGAACAGTGACGTTAACACGTTCATTGGTGACTTTGGTTTATACCAACTACGAATCTTTCTTGCTGTGTTCGTCCTGGGCGTATATACGGTGGATTCGATCCATATCATATTCATAGCGGGCAAGATGTTTCACTGGTGTCGTGTGCCGGAGCTGGTGGACCTGCCAGCAGACGTACAGAAGAACGTAGCCATTCCAACGTCTGTACACTCAACAGTCGACCATCACGATGACTCTATGATTAAGTACAGCTCGTGTGAGATGTTTTCACTCAACTACAGCGTCTACAACCGCACCCAGTTCTACAGTTGGAACCGCACCTTGATGACCAGCAATAATACACCGGTAGTGAAGTGTTCACAATGGACATACGACCAATCGGTATTCACCGACACTATCGTCAGTAAGGTAACGAAAATACAATCAAATGGATAGTGGACAGAGTTCATTCCTCCGCCAATAGATGTGCTTTATTATTTGGCCGTTTGTGAAAATCTCAACAGTAAACTTTTTCATAAATTAGACTATCAAGCGTCGCCAAAGGCTAAGGCTCTCCGCAGTAACCGCCGTGGTGGCATGCTGTGATATTTATGGCAATGACTCAAGTGTCGGCTAATAGCTATCGGCTTAGCTGGGCATAGCAGCAGTTTTTTGGCAGCAAAGTTTTATGTTGCAATGGCAAAGTATTTGAAAATTCGGTCTTGTGGCCTTGATCTCTTACATATGTCCTTGAATTTAATAGCTTTTTGCGGCTGTCGAGCTACAGGTCCATGCAAAATTCTATTATTCTAAATATACCTGTTTATAAAATAATACGTTAACAGAAAAAAACAAACAAACATACAACTTAGCGATTGCCAAAGAAGCTCCCTAATACTTTATAAAAAAAATTCCAATAGTCCTATTATGATTATTATTTATTATGCCCCCGATAATACTTATAAAATAATATTGCGCCGGCAAAACGGATAACTTTGATTTTTGGCGGAGGAAATGAATGACTCAACTGCATGTTAGGGGCAAAAGCGTGGCAGCATCAGTGGGTGGCTAAAGAGCTAAAACCCAAAAATAACGTGCATCTTACAGCCGTACAGAGTAATACATTATTGCTAGCTGCATGCGGAATATGACGTAGGTCTACTCCAGTTTTGATTGTACAAGCAGGCATGGTTTGTTTTTAACGCATCATTGCACAATGGTTCTGTGGCGACGATTTTCTTCAGATGGAGCAGCTAACTCTATTCGTACAATTACGCCTCGCCGACAACTTATGCTGCGTTGCACCAATTTGTATCAAATGCAAATTGCGTATCAACTTGAATTTGAACCATCTTGAAGCAACGGAGCCTTTGTTTCTATTACAAGATTTAGGTTATTGGGCATTGCAAAGTTTAAGTTGCGTTCACACTATACGTTTAGTACCGCGCGGCATCGGATGTAAAGTGAACGGAACTTTAAAGAGAAAACGGAATTTAGACACAAAAAATAAAAATTTGCGCAAAGTTTTGAATCTGGTGAAAATAACGTCTGCTTCAGTACGACTTGGTGTGCGGTTGGAGTTTTCTGGTTCAGTTCGCGTCTACGGCTCTGATGGGAGGAATTCTTTTGGGCTCGTTCTCAACAGGAGTTCTGGCAGACAGGTAGGCCTACCCGTTTATCAGTCAATCGTTTATTACCAGTAGGCTACAAATACTCGTAAAATCATACAAAATACAACACAAATAGCTAAAACTGAATGCCCACAACAAATGAGTTTTAGATTGAGATTTGTATATCTTTAACTGATTGTGACATATAGACAATACAATATGTAGGCCTATTCCATATTCAGATCTACTTCCATTAGCAGCATGTCCGTCTGTCTGCTATCTGTTGTTCGGTTTCTTAGCAGCTAATGTTTTGTTATGCCGCGTGATTTAAATCGCAGTGCGCGTGATTGCCTAAAATCAGTTTCGGTCTCACTTTTCTGTCCTGTATGAGAGAATGACAGACAGACGCTAGTGATTTTATAATCTGTCTCGTACTATGCTATAGCAATGGGACAGATAAAAACCGATTGAGACGCTTGCGTGTTTCAGATTTGGTCGCAAAAAGACAATGCTGAGTTTTTCCTTGTTGAAGATCGTCGGCCTGCTGATGTCCATTTTCAGCGCCACTTATACGCCGTTCGTCGTCGGTCGCTTTCTTATCGGTGTGGGGGGCTCAGGAACATTTCTTCCTTGCTTCGTTCTTGGTACGTTGTCATTGCCATTAGAAGAATGCAAGATGTGCGATAAAGTAAAACAAGAAGCCCAGCTGTTGCTAAGGGTGGCCGACCGTATTGCTTGCGTCCGAAAGCCTGCAAATGTGAGCGTAGTTTCTTACTTATTTACGTTACATAACTTGCAAACAACGGTCGGCCAATAAACTACAATTATGTACTGTAGTGGAAGATGGTTGAAGAGAAACTTAAGAGCTGAAGTCATTGAAATACGGGGTAATCTGTAGTAAAGTCAAACAGTTCTACGTGCGGTGCATGTGGTCACAGTAATGGAGCTGGTAGGTCTGCGATATCGAACGTTACTCGGAGCTCTGATCATGACGGCGTTCTCCGTCGGGTACATGCTGCAGCCGCTTTTCGCCTTCTTCCTGCGAGATGCTACTCGCTATCAGCTCGCGTCCTCCGCCGTATCTTTTTTCTATCCGCTCGTCATTCTGTACGTATATCGCTTCGCAGTCACACCCACCCACCGCGCACAGAATTTATTGTGATTTACCTTAAGAATGTCAAACAAGCACCACTGTAATTCTCGTGGCGCTTACACTGTCGGGCCTATATTAGTGAAATATAAAAAAACTTACCAGTTTACATTACTGTGTAAGGGCGACCAAGTCACACATCCAAAACGGCAGAAATCATTCTACTAGGACACAGAGTGATAGAACGACGAACTGGCTGCCCTTACAAACCATGTGATTTGACCCCACTTAACGTTTTCCAACCCGCATTGTCCCGTAAGCCAATAGGGAAAGTTGCCTGAATTGGAACTGTTACTTACGCGAAATCTATGAGCTGCTTAGTGAGGAATAATTAGTACTCTACGGTGGTTTTGCTTTCGATTTTAGTTAAGTATGGTGTGTGTTATCGACTCGATTTGCAGTTAATGACAATTGTTGATTTTTGATTGATACGACCTTAAATGCAGCACCAGTAATGAGGATGACACACGCCGTATTTGTGAAGTGACTTCGTAACCGCTAATGCTGTGCACAGTGCACACTGGATGTTTATCGGTGTCGGGTGTATGAGCGATAATATGATGTAAACAACAGCTGTGCTGCTGCACAGCGATTTGTAAAATTTGTGTAAATTGCGCTGTATGGAACAGCTATAGTTTCCCTAATTGGAACAAAATGCTCAGTATGTTCTGTTTAAGGAAAATTGCTCATATTATTGAAACACTGCTCAATCACGGCTGTTGAGCTGTATTTAACCCACTTTTGGCTTAGATATGCCAAGTAACTGAGTTAGTTGACATCTATTTCGCCACCAACGGCTGTTAAGAGCAGGAAGAGATTCTGTTCCACTTTAGGCAACTACCATTGTGCACATTAATTAAATAGTTTTTTTGTTGTTACTTGATTTTTTGGAAACAAAGTTAAATCTCTTTGGGAAGATTAGATTCAACTTTGTTTCCAATTTGACTCTTTTAGCTACGGACCAGCAGTACATTTAATCAGCTGGAAAACATTTGTATCACATTTGCGTTGACTATGATTATTAGCTTACGAGATGATGCTGGAGTGGAAAAGGTTGAATGGGGTCACGTCACATGGTTTGTAAGGGCAGCCAGTTCGTTGTCTTATCACTCTTTGTCCTAGTAAAATGATTTCTACTGTTTTGGATATGTGACTTGGTCGCCCTTACACAGTAATATAAACTGGTAAGGTTTTTATATTTAATATTTGCTGTTTTATTAGCAAATTTAATTGTTAATTTGTGAGTTAAAAGCAATAATGTGACCCAAACTAATCACGTGACCATTTGACTCGCGGTGGGTGACTTCCTATAGGTAGTGCATTGTGACCATGCTTCTATCTTGCACCGTTACGGAGATATAGCACCTCAAAGATAATGGGGTCACGACTTTGACCTTATGGGGTCACGTGACGTTATCGGTCACGTGACCATTCGACTCGGCATATGTGGTCCATTGTAACCATGCGTCTAACTTGCACTGTTTGGGAAATATAAAGCCTCAAACTCCCATTTGTCCATGTTAAAGGCCAAAAGTTCACTGAGCTTGCGCCGTGTCACGTGACCTGTAGGCAGGGGGTCCAAAATAACCGCATATTTGGAATTCCCGAGGCCACATTGCCTCTTCACTATGCCACTTTGGTGAGGCTACGATGACGATTAAGGGTAATTTGTAAATGAGCATCTCCATTGTTAAGCAAGTCCGAAAATGGGCCCAAGAATTTGCGGTTTTGAGGGGATTAAAGGGGAAAAATATAAAAGATAAATGTTGAGACCCCGCTAAGAAATCAATCCCCACCGAAACACGTCATCCAGTGCAAAGAATGCGGCGATACTTCCCAAAATGCCTTTTCCAGAGCTTGGCGAGAAAAGTAAAAAAAAGAAAAAAAAATAACCCAATTGAGCATTATATTTCACCTCTTTGCCCCGCCGACCCCGCTGAGCCGATTTGTAGCATTTTTGGCACGTAGGGTTAGACCGCCGACGTAATTATTTAAGTCAAATTTTAACTCGATTGATTCAGGGATTTGGGGGCTACGGGTGCCCAAAATCTGGGGTTTCCCATTGACTTTGATAGTCGCCCTTACAACAGTGTTACGCACTACCGTGCTACACTATGAGCACACAGGTGTTTCAATGAAGTGGTATACCGGCAATACAGTATTACATGTCGTACGTTTATATTGTTACCTCCGCCAAGGAGATTATGTTTTTGCCGGTTTTTGTTTGTTTGTCTGTCTCTGTGTGTGTACAAGATAACTTAAAAAGTTATGGACGGATCTTTCTGAAATTTTGAGCGTATGTCGGGCATGGCATATGCTACCAGTAGTTCAATTTTGGGCGTGATCCGGCAGGAATCCTGGATTCTGGATTACTTTGAAATTTTCGTTACCATTGCGTTAAAGGGGGCATAAGCGGAACCGCTGCAATACCGAAGATGGTGACGCCACCTGGCAAATAGCATTGCCTTGGCGGAGGTACCTGCGGGCTACGACTGCTATCTAGTATTATATCTGTTTTATTGTATTTGTAATCGGCATTAACGCTGGGATTTCGATTTGCACAGAAAAGGTTTATCTTTACCTGTTCTGCTGTCAGGCTTGTTATGCCGGAATCTCCGCGTTGGCTGGCCGTCCACGCAAGATTCGATGAATTGATAGAGCTACTGCAGAAAGTTTGTCGAACCAACAAGCTTCAACTACCGCCCGACTTCAATGCAAAATGTCTCGTCGATGACATTGACAAGGTATACATCTATATATCACGACCCTTATACTGCATGTTACAAGTAGTGAACATTGATAACATAGCCTATAATTTCTACGAACATAGGTCATTGGTGTGCAGAAGTCACTGATGAAAAATCGAAAATACGAGCCGGTAAGTGAAATGGCTCGCACAGAGCTCTATGTGTGCTATATGCAGCTTATATACGGACAGACGCACAGCTGACGCGCCGACGCAGAGACCCAGACAGCCACAAACACGGTGTTTGATAATAAGGGTCGCTTACAGCTGGCAGCGTGGCCAGCCAATAATCGACAGCATTAAAACACGTGGCAAATGTAAGCTATGATTTGTTTATCAGTCAGCATTGTAATCAGATATTATGCCAAGGATGCATTTTCCTGTTTTCCCCTATTTTGTTGATTCACTCAATTGACGTTTTACACAGATGAATCCAAGACAGTTTAGTTCGTTTTACTTTCAGATTACTTACTTGCGTACAACGAAAAAATTCGATAAGTACGAAACAAAATGCATCCCAAAGAAATGAATTTAGTCAATAATGTCAATGTCAATGTCAATCATAATTTTTTTACGTGGCTAAAACAGCCTAAGCTATCACGAAGTCCACGAAGACGCAGTACAGAAATTTAAAGAATAATGTCAAGAAATGATTTCTGAAATAAAAACCACAGGGTTCGGTCCTCGGACCGATCCTGTTCATCATCTACACAGCTGATTTGGCACGAATCGTCGCCGATCATGATCTGTCGCTGCACCTTTATGCAGATGACAGTCAGATTTATGGCACCTGTCCGCCTACTGCCACCTCCAGTTTGCCGGCCGATATCTTTTCGGCTGTCGACGACATATCTACCTGGATGCGTTGTAATCAGCTCCAGCTAAATGCTGAGAAGACCGAGGTGATGTGATGCGCATTGGCTCGTCGACAGTCGCAATTTCCTCGATGTTCCATTACGGTCGCTGGTGCTTCCGTTAAACCGGCCAGCACGGTCCGTGATTTGGGCGTCTACATCGACAGCGACCTTGGCGCTGCCACCCATGTTCGAAGAACCGTGTTGCGGTGTTTTGCTGCATTACGGCAACTTCGTCTCCTACGTCGATACGTCACCAATGACTGCTTTCGTTCTCTCGTAGTCTCGCTCAAGAGCTGACGCTGAAAAATTGACAGAGATGTAGCAGACTGAACATCATCTGGCAGAAAATTTCAGAAAATGGAGGCTGCTACAGGAAATGAACGACGGCCAACTGTTGATAGACGGTAAGGTGGAACAACCAGCTGGAGTATGAATGACGACCGCAGACGGCGACGACCTGGTAGGTCTGACGCCAGAACGAGTTGATTCAGATGTGACGGCGCCATACCGTTCAACACACGATATGCCATGAGCGCCAGTTTGAAGTTGACCCGTTCCGGCAGACGCAGCCAGTGCAGTACCGCGAGGGCGTCAGTCACGTGGTCGTAGCGACGGAGTCGGAACACCAAACGAGCTGCAGCGTTAAGCATGGCTTGAAGGCGTTGCTGGAGGTAGACAGGAAGCCCGACGAATACGAAGTTGCCATAGTCGAACCTAGAGTGGACGAGCGAGACCAGGAGAGAACAAAAGCAGTCATTGGTGACGTATCGACGTAGGAGACGAAGTTGCCGTAATGCAGCAAAACACCGCGACACGGTTCTTCGTACATGGGTGGCAGCGCCAAGGTCGCTGTCGATGTAGACGCCCAAATCACGGACCGTGCTGGAAGGACCAACGGAAGCACCAGCGACCGTAATGGAACATCGAGGAAATTGCGACTGTCGACGAGCCAATGCGCATCACATCACCTCGGTCTTCTCAGCATTTAGCTGGAGCCGATTACAACGCATCCAAATAGATATGTCGTCGACAGCCGAAAAAATGTCGGCCGACAAACTGGAAGTGGCGGTAGGCGGACAGGCGCCATAAATCTGACTGTCATCTGCATAAAGGTGCAGCAACAGATCATGATCGGCGACGATTCGTGCCAAATCAGCTGTGTAGATGATGAACAGGATCGGTCCGAGGACCGAACCCTGTGGTACGCCACAGATGACATCCGTAATACGGGAACTGCTGCCTCCACAACGAACGTGTTGTTTCCGGCCAACGCGAGGTACGGTGAAAACCAAGTAAGCGCAACATCATCCGCGCCAAAGGTGACCTGAAGCCTTTTGAGGAGGATCTCAATATCGACCGTATCGAAAGCGGCTATGAGGTCAAGTAGAACTAAAACAGCAGTGTCGCCACGGTCGACGAAGTCCAGAAGATCAGAAAGGACGCGGATATTGGCGGCTTCAGTGGAGTGACCTCGCTAAAATCCAGATTGAGTCGCTAGTAGAAGACGGTGTGTGTCGAGGTAAGTCGACAGTTGTCGCGCAACAAGACACAAGAGTAACTTCGAAATAACAGATAAGTTCGATATCGGCCGATAAGATGAAGGGCTGCCCTCGTCCAGCCCAGGCTTCTTAATGACCGGTGTGATGAAAGAATTTTTGAAACCAGCAGGGTCGTGGCCTGTTGTCAGCGAAAGGTTAAACAGGTACGTCAAAAAGGGAACCAATAGATCGGCGACCAACTTCAGTACCGTAACTGGTACAGACGACTTATCTGGTAAAGCGCTGGTAAAGTCGTTAAACGAGGATTACGTTTTTCTTAAACGATAACATTATTTATTTTTATGCCTCCGCCTACGTAGTGGCTGGAGGCATCATGTTTGCAGAGTGTTCGTGCGTGCGTGGGTTCGTGTGTGCGTGAGTCTTAAACAAACATTGTTATCAAGATTTGCCTTGGGTATATGACGGAATTTGACCAATTTTTTACCACTAACGAACTTTGCGGCAATGATATACGCATCAAATTTTGGGGGTAAAAAGTCAAGGGCCAAGGTCATGATGGGGTCAAATATGCCTCAAAATGTACTTTATGGCCTTGTTAGCATGATAATTCAAGTGTTCTTTGTAACCGCCATTTAGTTTCCAATAAAAAGGCGTCGTTAATGCTTTCTGAAATAATTCTGCTAACTTTTATTACATTTCTATGAACTGAATATACCCGCTAAGCCTATCAGTCGCCGTTTCTATTCTGCCAGAGTGTGAAAGCACTATGATGTCTGGCTGCGAACGTGGTCAGCAGTATATATTAATTTTTGCATGAACGTGTATCGCGACAACTTCTAGAAACTTATTCAGTATCAGGGTCATACGTCAAAGGTCGAGGTTACAAGGTTTTTGTGTTTTGTCTGTGCGGTACCCACAAACAGCACTGAAACATAAGCGAGAATTTTTTCTTGCTGTATTTTATGTTGGTTGTATAGAATCAAGTGCAGAGCAGCAAGAACTGTTCGTCACTTCTCACTTCGCCGACACTTCGACGACGAACTGTCATACTCGACTTCGCCTGGCGAGTAGTTTCCACTATTAACGTATTTGATAAATACCGTAATCAACAGTTAACTCAACCGAAACAAATGTGACAAGCCGAAGTTAATAGGTCATTAGAAAAACATTCTATCGGCGTCCCACGTTTCAGCATGTCTGCCTTTCGGCCAGTGTGCATAAATTTGTCTCCAAATATTGGTCGATATATTTTTTTATGTCTTTGACCGTGAAACCGAACGAAGCGAACTGCCTAATTAAAACTGTTTGTTTATATATTAGGCAGGCTGCGTAGATGTTGATGCTTTTAACGGACATATACTACTAGCTGATGGGCTATGACAAATGTTTTATACTATACGGTGATTTAGCGGCCAGGGAACATGGCAATACAAAGTTCGATTAAATGGATATCAACGCATTTGAAACGAGAGTCTACAGTTAAGTGCCAACTCCACTATATTTTGACTTTTGCGTACTACTGCTTCATGTATACAACTTGTCGTAATCAAATGTATAGCAAATTGAACTAATTGAAGTCGCTATCATCTAGGCCTATAGGTTTGTTTGCTTTTTGTGGATTTGTTTTTGCGGATGTCATTCACCGCCCTGTGCACTATTGTGTACAGGTTTCAACACGGTCTACAACGAGTCTAACGATGCACATTTCTTGACCTGTTTAGTCCTCCGACTTCTCACTTTAGTGTCTGGAGTATAATACCCCGTTTACACGATCGAGCAAACATCGAGCTGGCTCGTCCAGCTAACATATAGCAGCTCGTCGAGCCAGCTTGATCGTGTGAACAGCGTATAAGTGCTCATAATCTCACTCCACCCAAGCATGTCACTGATACGTAGCGTCGTCTCCCGTTTGTAGAGACTATCACACGTGCGTCCATGCAAAACACGCCGTCGATTACGGTCATGAAATAAACTTGTACGTTTGAACACGGTCTACTGTGTATTGTGAATAGGTTTACTTGCAGTCTGATATATTACGCTCTGGCGCTCAACACCGGGACACTCCACGGCAACGTCTACATCAATACGTTCATAGCGGGAGCCGTTGAGATACCGGCCTACTTTCTGGGCATGTTTCTGATGGACTGCAAGCCAGTCGGTCGCCGATGGACCGGATGCATTGGACTCATAGTCTCGGCGGTTTCCAGCTTCGTCTGCATTCCCATGTTGATCTACGGTTAGCGCTTCTTCGCTCGACTATGACACGTTATTATGCCTTACGCGTACGCCGCGGCTATGTGTAGAAACAAGATAATGTTCATACAAATACGGAGTCTGTCCAATGCATTTCGATAGTTTACAGTATATGTCCGTATAAATATAATAAGTGACCCTTTAGACCGGTAGAAACAATCAAACAGTTTAATTTCAAATTGTACAGCAGCAAATTTCTTTTCATCCTTCTGTATTATTTTAACTAAACGACAGACATTGTCAGTCACGAGACCATTCGATTCGTCACTAGTGCTTTACTATAAAAGGCCCGTCGTCACCATGCATTTATCTTGCACCGTTATGGAGATATAGCGCCTCAAAGATAATGGAGTCACGCGTTTGATCTTTTGGGGTCGCGTGACGTCATCGGTCACGTGACCATTCGACTCCCGGGGGTCGAGTTTCTATGGGTGGTCCATAATGACCATACGTCCATCTGGCACCGTTACGGAGATATAACTTTTGAAAGATAATGGGATCACAAGTTTGACCTTTTGTTGTCACGTGACGTCATCGGTCACGAAAAAAGATGATAAAAGGGAAAGAAAAAAGGGGAGGGGAGGAGAGGGAAAGGGAAAGAGAAAGTGGAAGGGGAAAAAGAAGGGAAAGGGTAAGGAGAAAAAGAAAGGAAGTTAAAGGAAAGGAGAATGGAAATGGAAAAAGGA